>ERZ651770.59-NODE-59-length-54742-cov-5.586225_pt1 | contig 54742 bp, 39 predicted proteins | sample MGYA00514756_ERZ651770 | MGnify/ENA metagenome assembly ERZ651770
GGGGGTGTTGAGGACTCAAATATATCTATATTTGCCCCAATGATCCAGCGAATAATTTTTTTAACTACCTATCCCCTGATTTGGTTGATTTCAGTGCTCCCTCATCGTTTGTTTTACGGAGTCTCTGATGTACTGTCAGGTTTAGTTTTTGGTCTGATGGGTTACCGCAGCAAGTTGGTGGACAAAAACATAGCGCTGTGTTTTCCTCAGATGAGTGTTCAGGAGCGTAAAACGCTAGCTAAACAAGCCTACAGGCATTTTTTTGATATACTTTTGGAAATGTTTCGGGCAAATAAATTATCTGAAATCCAAATAAAAAAACAGTTTCACATAGAAAACCCCGAACTGCTTAAAAGCTTATTAATCCATAAAAATGTGATCGTTCTGGGTGCTCATCACGCCAACTGGGAGTGGATGTCTTCGATCACCTTGTATCATAATATCCAGGGCATGGCTGTTTATCAAAAAGTAAACAATCGATTTTACGATCAAACGATCTACAAAATTAGGAGTCATTGGGGCATGGGCCTGGTGACCCAAAAAGATTTTTTCAGAACCATTTCCGCTCAAGCCCAAGCAAAAGACCACCATTTCTTTGGAATGGTAGCCGACCAATCACCTTTGTTGTCTAAAGCCAAAATGTGGCAATCTTTTATGGGCGTTGAAGTCCCTGTTTTTGCCGGACCTGAATCTATTGCTACAGCCGTTGATGCCGCGCTTGTATTTATGGAGGTAGATCAAGTCAAACGGGGTTATTACCGGGTTCAACTGAAATTAATCACGGATGATCCGAAGTCTTTGACAGAAGGAATGATCACTCGGAAGTATTTGGATTTAGTTGAGGCGCAAATTCGTCGTCAGCCTCACTGTTATATGTGGACGCACAATCGATGGAAACATCAGGGTAAAAAACCTATCCAAGACCCAATTCACTGATTTGTCGCATCGCTGTATGGGCAAGCGCATCAGCTTCTTGTTGGGTAGATGCTTCGGTGTAAATACGCACAATGGGTTCCGTATTCGACTTCCTCATGTGAATCCAACCATGGGCTAAATCGATTTTAAGTCCGTCAATCGTAGACTTTTGTTCGTTCGGGTAATGTTGTTGCATGGATTCTAGTAAGGCATCTACGTCAACTTTTGGGTCCAACACTATTTTTTCTTTGCTCATAAAATAGGCGGGGTACTGCTTGCGCAATTCAGAAACCGAAGTCTTTTTTTCTGCCAAAAGCATTAAAAATAAAGCAGTCCCAACTAGGGCATCCCGACCGTAGTGACTAGCGGGATAAATAATTCCTCCATTGCCCTCTCCCCCAATAACCACTTGATTTTTTTTCATGGCTTCCACCACATTGACCTCTCCTACGGCAGCACTGACATATTGGCCTTGGTGTTTTAGCGTTACATCCCGGAGCGCACGAGTGGATGATAGGTTGGAACAGGTTGCTCCGGGTGTTTTTGACAAAACATAATCCGCACAAGCCACCAACGTATACTCCTCACCAAACATAGCTCCATCTTCTGAAATAAAGGCCAAACGATCAACATCCGGATCAACCACAATTCCCAAATCAGCTTTTTGAGCGACAACCTCCTGCATAATGACCCCTAAGTGTTGGGCCAAGGGCTCTGGATTGTGAGGAAATTGACCTGTGGGTTCACCGTATAGGGTAATGACTTCTACACCCAAGCGTTCCAAAAGTGCCGGAATAAAGACTCCACCTGAGGAGTGTACGCCATCGACAACTACTTTAAAACCAGCTTGTTGAATGGTTTTTGCATCTACTAGATCTAAGGCCAGAACAGCGTCTATATGTTTGTCCATATAAGTGTCATCAGTCGTGATGGTCCCTAAGTCGTCCACCTCACTAAAACTGAACGCCTCTTGTTCTACCCAGGACAATATTTGTGCCCCCGCTTCTGCATCGATAAACTCGCCAAGATGGTTGAGTAATTTTAAAGCATTCCATTCTTTGGGATTGTGACTAGCCGTAAGTATGATACCCCCTTGGGCACCTTCCATAGGTACCGCTATTTCAACGGTTGGGGTGGTAGATAATCCAAGATCAATCACATTAATCCCCATACCGACTAGAGTTTGGCAGACCAAGGATTGGATCATGGGACCAGAGGGTCTAGCGTCTCGACCAACCACCACTTTAATGCGTGTGTTTGGGTGCTTTGACTTAAGCCACGTTCCGTAAGCAGCACTAAATTTGACGGCGTCCAACGGGGTTAGGTTCTCTTGTGGAACGCCACCGATGGTTCCTCGAATACCGGAAATAGATTTGATTAAAGTCATGAGTCAGATTTGGTTTCAAATATATAAATCCTCCAGCAATACTGGGTTAGGAATAATGAATCAAGAGTTGTAAGTTTAATTTAAATTGTCTGTGTATGCGTTTCTATATTACCTCCCTAGCCTGCCTGGTGGCTTTTACTGTATTTGGCCAATCCCCCGAAAGAGGGCTCATCGCCCAAAAAGCGATGGTAGTTTCCGCTAGAGCGGAAGCGTCGCAGATAGGTGCTGATGTGCTAAAAAAAGGCGGGAATGCTTTTGATGCCATGATTGCCACTGATTTAGCCCTGGCCGTATCCTTCCCATTTGCCGGTAATATTGGTGGAGGTGGATTTATGGTTTATCGACTGAAAGATGGTTCTTATGGCGCGCTTGATTACCGAGAAAAAGCCCCTGCGGCCGCACACCGAGATATGTATCTGGATGAAAACGGCGAGGTGATTCCCAATAAAAGCACTCTAGGGGCCACTGCCGTAGGTATTCCGGGCACCATCGCAGGTTTGTATGCGGTACATCAAAAATTTGGTTCTTTGCCTTGGAGCGAATTGGTACAGCCTGCGATAGAATTGGCTCAAAGAGGTATTGTCGTCACGGAACGTCAGGCCCAATCTTTATCTGGCTCTCGTGAATTGATGATCCGAGTTAATCACCCCAAAAGTTTATACGCACAGCCCTACAAATCGGGGAACATCATAAAAAACCCCGCATTGGCCCGCACGCTATCCATCATCGCCCAAAAAGGCCAGGATGGATTTTATCGCGGGGAGGTAGCTGAAAAAATAACCTCATTAGTTCAGGAAAAAGGAGGATATATTACCCGAGAAGATCTTGCAAACTACCAGGCGGTTTGGAGAAAACCAATCGTTTTTCGGTACAAAGACCTCACTATTATATCTATGAGCCCTCCAAGTAGCGGAGGAGTAACACTAGCTCAAATGTTTGGCATGCTGAAGCAAGAATCTTTTGATTCTTTATCTGGCTGGAATACTCCGGCCATACACGCTTCTGTCGAAGTAGCCAGACGTGCTTATGCGGATCGTAATTATTATCTGGGGGATCCTGATTTTGTGGCCATAGATATTCAGTCACTCACCAATCCCCAGTATTTGACGAGCAGAATGAATTCATTTGATTTTAATCGCGCTACTCCCTCGGCCCAAGTTAGTCAGGGTCAACCCCAAACACTGGAAAGCAATGAAACCACGCATTATTCAATTGTCGATGCCCAGGGCAACGCCGTAGCGGTGACAACGACATTAAACGGCGCTTATGGATCAAAATTGTTCAGTGATGACCTAGGGATGTTTTTTAATAATGAGATGGATGATTTCAGCGCGAAAGCAGGTGTGCCTAATATGTTTGGATTGATCGGAGCTGCAGCCAATGAAATAGCTCCTGGGAAGCGCATGTTGTCCAGTATGACACCCACCATTGTCGAGCGCGATGGTCAATTATGGGCAGTGGTGGGTACCCCTGGTGGCTCCACCATTATCTCGGCCGTTTTTCAAACCATTTTAAGCTTGAGAGAGTTTGGTATGGGGATGCAAGAGGCGGTAAATGCACCTCGTTTTCACCACCAATGGTTACCAGACGTTTTGGTCATGGAGCCCAATAGGTTTTCCGAATCACTGATCAATTCGTTGATTGATCTGGGACACCAGGTCAATCAACAACAGTCGAGAATCATTGGTAAAGTTGACGCTATCCTCGTGTTAAAAGATGGTACCCTCGAGGCGGGAGCTGATCCTCGAGGTGATGATACGGCCCGCGGATTCTAGCGCAACACCTTTCTCATGCCCGGTAAATGAGTTAACTTAGCGACTTTGCAATACCATGGAAGTAGAACAGTTAACGATCGAGGTGCAAGGTGCCCGTGCGCACAACCTCAAAAACCTAGACATCAGTATTCCCCGGGAACAGTTGGTAGTGGTTACTGGACTTTCTGGCAGCGGCAAATCCTCTCTTGCTTTCGATACCATTTATGCGGAAGGTCAACGCAGATATATCGATACGTTTTCGGCCTATGCCCGTCAATTCTTAGGAACTCTAGAACGACCTGATGTCGATAAGATTGACGGACTTTCTCCTGTAATTGCCATCGAACAAAAAACTACTTCTCGTTCCCCTAGGTCAACTGTGGGAACGACTACGGAGATTTATGACTTCTTGAGATTGCTTTATGCCCGTGCCTCAGATGCCTACAGTATGGCCACAGGGGCTTTGATGGTTCAGTACTCCAACCAACAGATGTTGGATCAATTGATCACGCGCAACAAAGGGCAAAAAATACAAATACTCGCCCCTTTAATTCGTGGAAGAAAAGGTCATTATCGGGAACTCTTTGATCAAATGGCCAAAAAAGGATTTCTAAAAGTCCGCGTTGATGGAGTGTTGGTTGACTTATCCCCTGGAATGAAGTTGGATCGTTACAAAGTACACGACATTGAATTGGTCATCGATCGCTTGGAAGTCAACGAGACAGATACGTGTCAAACCAGGTTGTTAGGAAGCTTAAATACGGCTTTAGAGATGGGAGGAGGTAGTTTGATAGTACTTGCCCAGGATGATCCTAAACCGCAATTTTTCAGCAATCAATTAATGTGTCCGGATACAGGTATGGCCTACATGCCCCCAGAGCCCAATACATTTTCCTTTAATTCACCCAAGGGTATGTGTCCTGACTGTAAGGGTTTAGGGACTCAACACAAGGTTGTTGAGCACTTGATTTTCCCCAATCCAAGCTGGAGTATTGCCCAGGGAGGTATAGCTCCATTGGGTGCGCTCAAAAACAATTGGACGTTTAAACAATTGACCGCTATTGGACTAAAATGTGGATTTGACTTGGATACACCGATCGAAAAATTATCTGTGGAGGCCATGGAGACGATACGATTTGGCGCTAAAACTACGGTGGTCGAACCGGCGAGTTCACTTGGAGTCAAAAGGACATACGAGATTGATTTTGAAGGGATTGATCGATTTATACAACTTCAATACGATCAAGCACCTACAGCCAGTCTAAAACGCTGGGCCGCTGGATATATGGAGGAGGTTTTGTGTGCTACATGTGGAGGAACTCGATTACAAGCGGAGGCGCTTCAGTTTAAAATAGCGGGGAAAAACATTGCTGAATTGTCCAGTTTGGACCTCAGTGAGTTAATAGAAGTCATCGATCAATGGCAGGAACAACTCAGGGGCGATCAACGCCTGATTGCTCAAGAGGTCATCAAAGAAATTAAAGCTAGAATTAGATTTTTGTTGGATGTAGGCCTGCACTATTTGACCTTAGACCGGTCCGCGGCTACGCTTTCAGGCGGTGAATCACAGCGTATACGCCTAGCTACTCAGATTGGCGCACAGCTTGTTGGGGTGTTGTATATTTTAGATGAGCCCAGTATTGGTCTTCATCAAAGAGATAATATTCGCTTAATTAATTCCTTAATTGCCTTGAGGGATTTAGGTAATTCAGTTTTGGTTGTGGAACACGACAAAGACATGATTTTGGCGGCGGACCACGTCATCGATATGGGGCCTAAAGCAGGAGTTCACGGGGGTAGTATCGTTTGGCAAGGTGCCCCAAAAGATTTACCTGGGGCGCAAACTATGACGGCGGATTATTTGACAGGGAAAAGAAAAGTCGTTGAAAAACGCACCTATAGAGCAGGTAATGGATGGGCCATAAAATTAACTGGTTGCCGAGGACATAACTTAAAAAACATCGAGGTCACTTTTCCTCTGGGCATGCTTTTAGGCATTAGTGGTGTTTCTGGAAGTGGCAAGTCTTCATTGGTCAACGAGACACTCTACCCTATTTTGAACAATCATTTTTTTAACGGGGTGATGACACCTCTTCCCTACGATTCTATCGAGGGATTAGCGTATTTGGACAAAGTTATTGAGGTGGATCAATCTCCGATAGGCAGAACTCCTCGGTCTAATCCAGTTACTTATACAGGTGTTTTCGACGATATCCGTCAACTATTCAGCAAAACAACTGAGGCTCAAATAAGAGGATATCAACCAGGAAGATTTAGTTTTAATGTGAAGTCTGGTCGATGCGAAACTTGTGAAGGAGGTGGATACCGAGCTATTGAAATGAACTTTCTGCCCGATGTGTACGTATTGTGTGAGTCTTGTCAGGGTAAGCGATTTAATCGAGAAACTCTGGATATCCGTTTTAAAGGTAAATCAATTGCCGATGTCCTTGAAATGACCATAGATCAAGGTGTTCAGTTTTTTGAGCCCATCCCTAAAATCTATCGGGTGTTAAAAACACTGCAAGAAGTTGGGCTTGGCTATATTCAGTTAGGTCAATCTTCAACAACCCTCTCTGGTGGAGAGGCTCAGCGGGTAAAGCTGGCTACAGAACTTTCCAAAAAAGCGACGGGTAAAACGATGTATATCCTTGATGAGCCAACTACAGGACTGCATTTTGAGGATATCTCTGTACTTTTAGGAGTTTTGCAGAAACTGGTGGACAAGGGGAATACCGTGGTAGTGATCGAACACAACTTGGATGTTTTAATGGCTTGTGACCATTTGATTGATGTCGGTCCTGAAGCTGGACGGTTCGGAGGAACCATAACCGCTCAGGGTACGCCCGAAGAGGTAGCCAATCATCCCAACAGCCACACAGGCATTTACTTAAAAAAAGAATTTAATCTCTAGAACATGACTACGAACTATACCCATAAATCCTGGAATGAAATAAAAACAAATGACTCTTGGGCATTGTTTAAAATCATGGGCGAATTTGTTAATGGGTTTGAAAAAATGAGCCAAATAGGTCCGTGCGTGTCTATTTTTGGATCAGCCCGCACCAAACCGGATCATCCAGATTATGCCTTAGCGACTGAAATTGCCAAAAAGTTAGTACAAAATGGTTTTGGGGTGATTTCTGGTGGTGGTCCAGGGATTATGGAAGCAGCCAACAAGGGCGCCTTTGAAATGAAAGGAACCTCAGTAGGCCTCAATATAGAATTGCCTTTTGAACAACATTCAAACCCGTACATCAACGAGGATAAATCGCTAAATTTTGATTATTTCTTTGTGCGCAAAGTGATGTTTGTCAAGTATTCTCAAGGATTTGTGGTGATGCCAGGTGGATTTGGCACCTTGGATGAGCTATTTGAAGCCATTACCTTGATACAAACCAATAAAATTGAGTGTTTCCCGATCATCTTAGTGGGCTCCTCCTTTTGGCAAGGACTGATTGATTGGATAAAAACTGTTTTAATAGATCGAGGAATGATTTCTCCCAAGGATATTCACCTGCTTCAATTGGCTGATACGCCAGAACAAGTGGGAGAAATCATTGAGAAATTCTATACCGAAAATCATTTGAGCCCTAATTTCTAATGCATTTTCCTGATTCATATCGAATAATAAAATCGGTAGTATTCCTTTGGATCACTACCACTCTATTGGGGTATGGACAACATATAATCGATATTAAAGCGGAGTTGGATGATTCCTCAAAGTCGCTGAATCTAAGGCAAACCATTCATTATAAAAATCAGAGCCATGACACGCTGACGCAAATTGCCTTGGTGGATTGGATTCATCCCTACGTGTCGAAAAAATCACCACTGGCCCGTCGTTTTGCGGAATCATTTAAAAAAAATCTTCATTTGGCCACGGACCGTGAAAGAGGCGGTACACAGATTAACCAGGTGCTTAATGATCGTTTTAATGCGCTGACTTGGCACAGAGACACTTTGGTTGATTTGGTGTTGGTGGACTTGGAAAAACCATTATATCCAGGTGAGAAAACATCGGTTTTTCTGAATTACAAAGTATACCTACCCCACAAGAAATTCACCTCCATGGGGTATGACCCTCAAGGCGATTATCGATTGACCGATTGGTATTTAACTCCGGCATTTAGGAATAATTCAATGTGGATTGCCTACCCTAACCTAGCCATTGATCGACCAACCCTTCCTTTTTCCACCATCAATCTATCGCTTAAACTTCCTGAAGAGTTACACATTTCGTCCAATGCTCCTTGGAAGGTCTCCCATAAAGAATATCAACTACAGGACGTTGATTTTAACCTAGTCTGGGGGAAGTCTATTGAGGTGGTGATTACCAAAGAACAACAATGTAACCTCATCACTGAACTTGGCGCCCTGTCTTGGGAAACAAATTTTTTCCTCCCAACAGCTACATGGCATGATGAATCCGCCAGAAGAGTAGGCGCATTTATTGTGGAATCATTGGGTGTGCCTAGCTCCGGCAAGATTTGGGTAACCAAGGACCAATATCAGTTAGATCCGCTCAGGGGCCCCAATGAACTGCCAAGTGTCATACAACCCTACTCTCCCGCTTTTGTATGGGAATTACAACTCCTTAAAACCAGTATAAAAAATCTGATTACCCAAGAATTTAGTTGGGATGAGCGCAACGATTACTGGTTTGTAGATGGGTTGGTGCACTATTTGATGATGCGCTATGTGGCATTGCATTATCCCGATCAAAAATTGTTGGGCAAATTCTCAAACATTTGGGGAATACGCGGTTATCGCGTGGCGCAAATGAATTTCAACGATCAGTATGAGTTGCTCTATCAGGTTGGTGCCAGAAAGAATCTAGACCAACCATTACTGACTCCTAAAAATCAATTGTTGCGCTATAATTTAAGCATAGGCCAGCCCTACAAAGCTGGGAGAGCTATTTATGGATTATCCCAGTATGTCGGCGAGAACGAATTCGAGAAAAACATTACGGATTGGTTTAAAAGTCAAAAGGGAACTTTTGTCTCTACGCCCATGTTGTCGGATTGGATGCAAAGCCATTCTACCCTACCTACCCATTGGTTTTTTAATGCCTTAAGTGCTGATAAGGATCTAGATTTTAGGTTTCGAAGACCTGATAAACGATCTCTTGATTCGTTGGAATTGCATGTGATTAATCAGTCTGAAACTTCAGCACCAGTGCTCGTTGAGGGGTACAAAGACAACCAAAAAACAGCTGCTTGGTGGACTCCTCCATTTACTGGGCAATTCGATACCATAGTCGTAAAATCCCAAGCTGATCAATGGGTGGTTAATCCGAGATCAACCTTGTCTGAGCTTAACGAACGCAATAACTGGATGCGGGTAAATCCCACCATTTTTGGAAATAAACCACTGTCATTTAGGTTTCTAAAGGACGTAGAAAATCCTGATGTTCATCAGTTTTTCTACGTACCCATAGCTCAGTTTAATGTCTATGATGGTCTTTCTCCTGGCTTGCGCTTGCACAATGACCCGCTTCTTTATCGACCATTTACCTTTGATATTGCTCCGTCATATGGTTTAAAAAGTAATTCCTATGTGGGATATGGACTGATGAAGTACACCCAGTACTACGACTATTCTTCATTGTATTCGACGAGCCTTCAAGTTTTGGCGTCGAGCTATCACTTTGATGATGACTTTAGGTATTCTACCATAACACCTTCATTTCAAGTTATTTGGAGACCTGAAGATCTTCGTTCAAATCAGAGAACATATGTATCTATGCGCTATGTGGATGTGGTTCAGTCCAATGATTTGTCTGTCATAGAATCCAACCCAAATTACCAAGTGACTAACCTGAAAATCGGGCAAAGAAATCCGGGTATTGTCGATTATTTTGCTTGGGAACTAGACAATCAATACGCTTCAAATTTTTTAAAAACAACTTTTGAAATTGAATTAAGAAAGCTGTATGACAATAACTCTCAATTTAACATTCGATTCTTTACCGGGGCTTTTTGGCGCAACAAGACATCAGATGATTATTTTAGTTTTGCGCTTGATCGACCTACAGATTACTTATTTGAATATGATTATCTAGGTAGATCTGAAGATAGCGGACTATTCAGCCAACAATTTGTTATGGCTGATGGTGGTTTTAAGTCAAAATTATCTGAACCATATGCCAACCAGTGGATGACTACCATCAATACCAGTGTGAATATTTGGAAATGGGCGGAATTTTATATGGATGCTGGTTTTGTGAAAAATAAGGGTTACCAGGCTCGCATGGTGCATGATTCAGGAATTAGACTCAACTTAGTCACTGATTACCTCGAGTTTTATTTTCCATTGTATTCCAGCAATGGGTGGGAAGTAACAGGATCGTCCTATGCGGAGAAAATCAGATTTGTGGTAGCCCTAAACCCGAGGACATTAAGCGGTTTATTTCAGCGAAACTTCTTTTGATTCTCACCAGGTTTACCGTTCCTACTTGCCGGTTCTCGTGAAAATTGATACTTTTGTTAAAACTGCCTTTTTCACATGAAGCAACAGCCAGAGACGAATACATCCATTTCGTTCGAAGACTTCAAACAGCAAATGCTGAATGACTTTCGCACAGCAACCATCAGCCGTGCATGTAGCTTAGAAGGCCGAAAAGAGGTACTTACAGGAAAAGGTAAATTTGGTATTTTCGGGGACGGAAAAGAACTCCCTCAATTGGCTATGGCCCGCAGTTTTAAGCCAGGTGATTTCAGATCTGGTTATTACAGAGATCAAACACTCATGATGGCTTTGGGTTTGTACAGTCCGTTAGATTTTTTTCACGGACTATATGCCACAACTGATATAGAAAAAGAACCCATGAGTGCCGGTAGGCAGATGGGTGGTCATTTTGTGACCCAAAGTGTCGATGAGCTCGGCCAATGGAAGAACTTGATGGACCAGCCTAATTCCAGTTCTGATATTTCTCCTACGGCAGCACAAATGCCTAGATTATTGGGGTTAGCTCAGGCTTCAAAGGTGTACCGATCATTGGGGCTCAAAGGGGTGGAAAAATTCACCGATTCCGGTAATGAAATAGCTTGGGGTACTATAGGAAATGCTTCTACCAGTGAAGGTTTGTTTTTTGAAACCATTAATGCCGCAGGGGTGCTACAAGTGCCTATGGTGATCAGTGTTTGGGATGATGAATACGGAATATCCGTTCACGCAAAGCACCACACCACGAAAAGCTCGATTAGTGCTGTTTTAGAAGGTTTTCGAAAAACAGAAACGCAAGCAGGCTTTGAGATTTTTCAAGTAAAAGGATGGGATTATCCAGCATTAATTCACGCGTATGAAAATGCGGCTGAATGGGCTAGAGAACACCATACCCCCGTCCTGATACACGTGGTTGAATTAACTCAGCCTCTGGGTCATTCAACCTCCGGCTCACATGAACGTTACAAATCAACCGAGCGACTTGAGTGGGAGAAACAATACGACTGTAATCGAATGTTTCGTCAGTGGATGCTCGATACCGCCATCGCCACAGAGGATGAGTTGCAAGAGATAGAACAAAGTGTTCTGAAAGAAGTTAAAGAGGCCAAAAAAGCTGCCTGGTCAGATTTTGTAGCCACTCATAAAGCACATCATAAATCGTTGATTGATGTATTGCAACCGTTGACCAAAGTTTCTCCCAACCATGTGTTTATCCAAGGGGTCATTCGCGAATTAAGTGAGATTAAAGAACCCATCAAAAAAGATCTGATCAGTAAAGCCCGACGTACTTTACGTCTTGTTTTGGGAGAAAATCATCCGGAAAAACAGGCGCTTGTCCAGTGGATCAATGATTTTATGGAGTTCTACCAACCTAAGTACAGCGACCATTTATACAGCGAAACCCCGCAAAACGCGACAAAAATTGAAGCCGTTGCTCCACAGTACGCTGCTGACGCGCCCTTAGTTGACGGTCGTGTAGTACTTAGAGACAATTTTGAAGCGATGCTTCAACGCGAGGAGAAATTATTAATTTTTGGGGAGGATGCTGGATTTATCGGAGATGTAAATCAAGGTTTAGAAGGATTACAAGAGAGATTTGGCGAGATTCGAGTCGCAGATACAGGCATTAGAGAAGCGACCATCATCGGTCAAGGCATTGGATTATCGCTCAGGGGATTAAGACCTATTGCAGAGATCCAATACCTGGATTACATGCTTTATGCCATTCAAACACTTAGTGATGATTTGGCTAGTTTGCTGTACAGAACTTATGGCAGACAAAAAGCACCCCTAATTATACGTACCAGGGGGCACCGTTTAGAAGGTATTTGGCATTCAGGTTCCCCTATGGGTGGATTGATTCATTTTTTAAGGGGCATGTATATCCTATCGCCCAGAAACATGACGGTCGCCGCAGGTATGTATAATACTTTACTGGCCTCGGATGAGCCAGCTATAGTTATTGAAAGCCTTAATGGATATCGACTTAAAGAGACATTACCCGAGAATCTAGGAGCTTTTAGAACACCTATTGGTCGTGTGGAAGTATTGACCCAAGGGACTGATATTACCGTGGTCTCTTATGGATCTACGCTTCGTTTAGTACAAGAAGCTGTAGGTTTACTGTCCGCCTATGGAATTGAGGTTGAGCTGATCGATGCCCAAACCTTGTTGCCCTTTGATATAGATCATCAAGTGTTGAAAAGTGTTCAGAAAACAAACCGTCTTCTAGTGATTGACGAAGACGTGCCTGGAGGCTGTTCTGCTTATTTATTGCAAGAGATCATAGAAAAACAGGGCGCCTATGCTTATTTAGACAGTGCGCCAAAAACACTCACGGCAAAAGCGCATCGTCCTGCCTATGCCACCGACGGGGATTATTTCTCCAAACCCAACGAAGAAGATATATTTGAGTCGGTTTATGAAATGATGCATGAGTCAAATCCGGATAAATTTCCAAAACTTAGATAATTTCTGATACATTTGACGAAAATTGTCAAAGATGAATAAGCATGTTGCCTTAAACGTTACTCTATTGATCTATAGGTCTGGGATTTCGTTGATGATGATGACTCATGGATTTTCGAAACTAACACGTTTGTTGGAAGGCCAGGTTTCGTTTGCAGATCCATTAGGTTTCGGCCAAACAGCTACTCTTTTACTGGCTATATTGGCGGAGTTTATTGCTCCCATGTTGATTATTTTAGGTTGGAAAACTAGATATGCCGCCATACCTGTGGTAGGTGTTATGTCTGTGGCGGCGTTTATGGTACACGCAGCTGATCCATTTGCCCAAAAAGAATTGGCCCTACTCTATTTACTTGCCTTTCTAATGGTGGTATTCGTAGGACCGGGTAAGTATTCTTTGGACAAAAAATAATTACATCACCTGATACACCAATTCCTTCAGCAATTGCTCTTGGTCAAAACCCTGAGTCCCTACCCCTTTTCCTTTGAGATCTAATAACCGCAATGAGTGGAGCACTAAACTGACTTTTTTCATGGGATAATTACGTGCGCCCAAGGCTATTTCTCCAACAAAAAATGGATTAATCCCCAATTGAGCAGCCACTGTTTTGGGCTGGTGATCATTCAAGCAATGGTATTGCATGACTTGGGTAAAAAATTGATGAACAATCGATAGAGTAACAACAAACGGGTTTTCTTTGGGATTTTGATAAAAGTATTGGATGATTCGCATTACTTGTTGTGTATTGCGCTCAGCCAGTGCTTTTTTTAATTCAAAATTGTTAAACTCTTTGCTGATACCAATATATTCCTCAATTAATTGTGGGGTTAATGTACCTCCAGCGGGTAGAACAAGTTTAAGTTTTTCTAGCTCTTTATGTATTTTCCCTAAATCTGTTCCCAGATAACTATGCAACAGATGTGTGGTTTGCGGGTTGATATGCCATCCTAAGTTTTTGACAAACTGCTCAATAAACCCTGGTATTTGATTGTCGTACAAGGGATTGAAGGTCACTACGGCATCATTTTTTGACAAAGCTTTATAAATGGCTTTACGCTTGTCCAATAACTGATACTTGTAGGCAATAATCAGTACAGTACTGGGTTGAGGGTTTTGAACATAGGAAATCAACTGGTCGATAGTTCTCGACAAATGCTGGGCCTCTCGGACAATGACTAACTGGCGATCACTGCCAAAAGGATATTGTTTCGCTAAACCAATAATTTGATCTATGGACACCTCTTTTCCGTAAAGTATATGTGTGTTGAATGCGCTCTGCGCTTCATCCATGGCATTCTTTTCGATGTACGCTACCGCCTGGTCAATTAAGTAGGCTTCAGTTCCCATCAAAAAATATACGGGTTTAGGCCCATTTATGTTGAGATCTTCGCGTATTTTTTTGAGTTCCTCCATGAAAATGTTCAAATTTGTGTATGCAGGAGCTAAACTTTCCACCCTACCCTATACGCCTCAAAAATAGCGAAAATAAGCCCTTGATTTGGGATCTTATCCGCAAAAAATATGTGGTGTTAACCCCTGAGGAATGGGTCAGACAGCATGTTTTGCACTACCTAACTCAAGCACTGAACTACCCTATGCGTCACATCCAAGTTGAGCGATCATTTCAGCTTTTCGGCACTTCCAAAAGGTTTGATGTGGCGGTATATGGACTAGATGGAACCATAAAAATTTTGGTTGAATGCAAGGCGCCTAGTGTCCCTATTAATCAGGATACCTTTGATCAAATAGCGCGTTATCAGTTGGCGTTACAATCCTCTTTTTTGATGGTTACCAATGGTTTGAATCATTACTTTTGTGTCCTAAACCAGGTAGACGGCGGTTATCAGTTTTTGCCAGAACTACCTGTTTACGCCCTTTAACCACGCAGATAGTGAAGACAGCCATTGTTGTATTAAATTGGAACGGACAGGCATTACTTGCTCAGTTTTTGCCGACACTAGTAGCTTGTACGCCAAAAGATTTGGCGGAGATCCATGTGGTGGATAATGGCTCAACTGACCAGTCTATTGATTGGATGCAGGCCAACTATCCGGAAGTTAAATTGATTTGCCTGACAGAAAACAATGGATTTGCGGGCGGCTATAACCAAGGATTAAAGCAAGTGGAAGCAGATTTGTACTGTTTGCTCAATTCTGACGTCGCCGTGTCTTCAGATTGGTTAGTTCCTGTTTTAACCCATTTCAAGAATCATCCAGAAACGGCCATTGCACAACCTAAAATATTGGATTACCTAAATCCTCATTTATTTGAATATGCCGGAGGCGCGGGTGGATTTATCGATGCGCTAGGATTTCCATATTGCCGCGGGCGAATATTTCAGACAATCGAACAAGATCGAGGACAATATAATGATGACTGCCACGTATTCTGGGCAACAGGTGCTTGTTTTTTTATCAGAAGTTCTGTCTACCATCAACTCGGTGGATTTGATGAATTCTATTTTGCCCACCAAGAGGAGGTTGATTTGTGTTGGCGGGCACAAAAACACGGCTACCGAGTCATGGCCCTAGGAGGCACTCAAGTATACCACTTGGGAGGCTCGACATTGAGCAACATGAATCCCAAAAAAACTTTTTTGAATTTTAGAAATTCACTGTACTCACTTGTTAAGAACCACAAACCAGCTAGGGCGCTGCTCAGTGTGTTAATTCGATTGCCTTTAGATGGGATTGCTGGACTTCTTTTCTTGTTTCAGGGCAAGCCTGCGCATACGCAAGCTGTTTTTTGGGCGCACATGAGTTTTTATAGACACCTGCCAAGTATCTGTGCAAAAAGAAAATTCTCAGGGAGTTATGTGCTGAATTTCAGTCAGTTATCTATTGTTTTTTCCTACTTTATTCGCGGTAAAAAAATCTTTTCTGAATTAAGAAAAGATTAACGAATCCCCTAACTAAGTGATTGCTAAAATTGTATTTTTGAATCAAATTTAAACAGCTATGAAAAAAATGCTTGTAGGGTTAATGGGAGCTTCATTGCTCTTCTCCTGCGTCCCTCAAAAAAAATACGCAGAACTAGAATCTAAACAGAAAGAAACTCAAAGTTTACTTGACAATGCCACAGTAAAATTAAACAGCTGTTTAGAAGATACAGCCCGTTTAAAATTGCTGGAAGAGCAAAATGCTTACTTAAAATCAAGTAATGCAGATTTGATCAACAACATGGGTAACTTAACTACGTTGACTACTAAGGGTGCTGAAAACCTGGAGCGCTCTTTGGAAAGTCTAAAAGAAAAAGATTTAACCATCAAAAGGTTAAATCAAGCTATTACCCGAAGAGATTCTGTCAATCTTGCGTTGGTTCAAAGCCTTAAAGGTGTTTTGGGTAACTTAGATGATGAGGATATCCAAATCGACGTTGAAAAAGGGGTGGTTTTTGTTTCTATTTCTGACAAATTGTTGTTCAACACTGGAAGCTACACAGTAACTCCTAAAGCGAAAGAAGTTTTAGGTAAGGTTGCCAAGGTAGTTAACAACAAACCAGACTTTGAATTTATGGTAGAAGGCCATACCGATGATCGCGCATTCTCCAGAGGCGATTTGTTGGACAACTGGGATCTTAGTGTAAAACGCGCTACTTCAGTGGTTCGAATTTTACAAAAAGAGTTCAATGTTGATCCTAAGCGTATGACTGCTGCTGGACGCTCACAGTATGTTCCTGTATCGAGCACTGATTTGGCAAAAAACAGAAGAACCCGTATCGTGGTGCTTCCTAAAATTGACCAATTCTACAGCATGATTGAAGAAGGAATGAAAGATCCAGCGATCAAGTAATCAATCTGTTCATCATAACTAAAGGCGTCCAAATGGACGCCTTTTTTATTCGATAAATTCTCCCTTGCCTTGTCTTAAAATTACAGGTTCATGGCCCGTTAAATCGACAACCGTAGAGGCTTGATTATCTCCATAACCACTATCGATCATTACATCAATACGAGATGACCAACGTTCAAAAATAAGTTCAGGATCCGTGGTATACTCCAAAATGGTATCGGGGTCGTAGATAGAAGTCGATACTAAAGGATTGCCTAAACGCTCAACTAAAAGCCTGGGGATGGAATGATCGGGTACTCTGATTCCTACTGTTTTTCTGTGATCAAATGATTTGGGCAACTTATTGTTGGCCTCCAGGACAAATGTATAAGGCCCGGGTAAGTATTTCTTTAACCGCTTAAATGTTGCCGTATCCATGGGTTTGGTGTAGTCAGACAAATGACTGAGATCGGCACAAACAAATGACCATTGAGCTTTGTTGAGTTTAATACCTTGTATTTTGGCCAGTTTTTCTAGTGCTTTTACTTGAGTTAGGTCACAGCCTATCGCGTACACAGTATCGGAGGGAAAAATGACAATACCCCCTTGTTTGATGAGCTGAACAGCCTTTTCAATCAACCTTTCTTGGGGGTTTTCCGGATAAATTTTCAGGTATTCAGCCATGATTGTCGATTTTAGTCAATTGAGCAAATCGGAGTAAAAGCTTTTTTGCCCCCCCATGTTCAAAGTCAATATCGGCTTTCTTGTCATTACCCAATCCTTCTAAGGATTTTACCACCCCTCTACCGAATCTAGGATGGTCTACCCACTGTCCTTGCTGGAGATCTAAGGATAGTGCATTTCCTCTGTCTACGGGTATCCCTATATCCGGTTTTATCTTCCTGAGTTTTTGTAACTGTGCTGAAGTGGGTTGGTTTTGTTTGGGTGGTATCCCAGATACAGGTTTTTGCGTTCTTAATTTATTGGTGTCTACCTCGCCAAAAATGTCTTTATCGATGATCGATTTATAGCGATAACCAGTCAATGGAACCGTGTGTTCTAGATACTTTTCGTCAATTTCCTCAATAAATCTGCTAGGCTCTGCATCGACTAGTTTTCCCCATCGATATCTGGTTTGCGCATAGGTGAGGTAGGCCTTTTGTTCTGCTCTAGTCAGTGCTACATAAAACAACCTTCGTTCTTCTTCCAGCTCTGATCGCGTGTTCATGCTCATGGCTGAAGGAAATAGGTCTTCCTCTAGACCAACGATGTAAACCACAGGAAACTCTAATCCTTTGGCTAAATGAATCGTCATGAGCGCCACGCGCTCTTCTCCATCCATATCTCGATCCATATCAGTAGCAAGCGCTACATCTTCCAAGAATTCAGATAGTGCTCCGCGGGCGTCGGCAATCTCTTGTTGTCCTTCGACAAAGTCTTTAATACCGTTGAGCAACTCCTCAATATTTTCCATTTTGGCCACCCCTTCAGGTGTGCCATCTTTTTTAAACTCGAGTAGAAGTCCCGTTTTCTTGACCACCTGAGCAGCTAGCTCAAATGCATCCAATTGTTTTTCTAACACTTGAAAACTCTGAATCATCCGGGCAAATTCTTCCAGTTTGTTACGCGTACCACCATGTACCGAAAGCAATCCTTGATCTAAACGAATCAACACATCAAACAGAGAGATCTGTTGTTGGTCAGCAGCCAGGGTCAACTTGTCTATGGTAGCATCACCAATTCCACGGGCGGGAAAATTGATGATCCTCTTAAGTGCTTCCTCATCTTGGGGATTAACTATAAGCCTTAAATAGGCTAATACATCCTTGATTTCTTTTCGCTGATAAAACGAAAGACCTCCAAAGATTTTATAGGGTATATCTCTTTTGCGCAATGCGTCTTCAATCGCTCTGGATTGAGCATTGGTTCGATAGAGCACGGCAAAATCACTTGGCTTTTTGTGTTCCTGATGTTGCGTTTCCCATATGGAAGCGGCCACAAATCTACCCTCTTCAGCATCTGTGGGGCTTCTGTGAACAGTAATGGGTTGCCCAAGGTCATTGTCTGTCCAAACTTTTTTGTCAATTTGATTTTTGTTGTGTGAAATGACAGTATTAGCCGCTTCGACAATAGTCTGGGTGGATCGATAATTTTGTTCCAGACGATACATAGCGACACCGTCATAGTCCTTTTGAAAGTTTAGAATATTGCTGATGTTCGCTCCGCGAAATGAATAGATGCTTTGGGCATCGTCACCAACGACACAAATATTTTGGTACCGATCTGCAAGTGCTTTGACAATCAAGTATTGCGAATGATTCGTGTCTTGATACTCATCGACCAAAATGTACTTAAAACGATCCTGATATCTAGCTAAAACATCAGGAAAACGAGTCAATAACTCATTGGTTTTGAGCAATAAGTCATCAAAGTCCATAGCTCCAGCCCTAAAACATCGCTCCACATAATTCTGATAGATCTCCCCTAGTCTCGGTCTTTTGGCCATGGCGTCCGATTCCATGAGCTCGGGATTGTTGAAATATGCTTTAACGGTAATCAGGCTGTTTTTATAGGAGGATATTCGGTTCTGAATCTGTTTGTACTTATATAACTCAGTATCCAGACCCATTTCTTTGATTATGGATGAAATTAGACGTTGCGAATCTTGAGTGTCGTAGATGGTAAAATTATTCGGGTAACCCAATCGATGCCCTTCAACGCGCAAAAGTTTGGCAAAAACCGAGTGAAATGTACCCATCCAAAGGTTTTTGGCTTCAGAGGCACCTACCAAAGTCGCTATACGGTGCTTCATCTCTCTAGCGGCTTTGTTGGTAAAGGTCAAGGCCAATATATTAAACGCGTCTACTCCCTGTTGCATCAAATGCGCCATCCGAAAAGTAAGTACACGGGTTTTACCTGAACCTGCTCCAGCAATCACCATCAGCGGACCAGTTTTGTGCAGAACCGCTTCTTTTTGAGCTGTATTTAGTTCGTCTATATAGTTTTCCAAAACACCAGGAATTAGCTGTAAAATTAGCCATTATCAAGGCCAACAAAAAATGAATAGTTCATTAATTATAAACAGAACTTTCCATACAAATCATATTTCGTACATTTCAACAACAAATAAATTTTTATGAAAAAGTATCTTTTAGGATTTGCATTGTTGACATCCTTACACGGATGGTCTCAAAGCAATCATTTATCGGAACAAACTTATGCTGAGATTGAGCAAAAGGTCATTGATTGGCGCAGGCATTTTCACCAAAATCCAGAACTATCAAATCGAGAATTCAAAACGGCAGAAGTGATTGCCAAGCACCTAAAATCTTTGGGGCTTGAGGTAGAAACTGGGGTAGCAAAAACAGGAGTTGTTGGAATTTTAAAGGGAAAACACCCGGGAAAGGTTTTGGCCTTGAGGGCTGATATCGACGCGCTCCCTGTTGAGGAAAGAAACGACTTACCCTTCAAGTCCAAAGTTAAGACTACATTTTTAGATACACCTGTTGGTGTGATGCATGCCTGTGGTCACGATACCCATACGGCTATTTTGATGGGTGCTGCAGAACTGTTGAGTAAGCATCGCGATCAGATTTATGGAACGATAAAGTTTATTTTTCAACCTGCTGAAGAAGGACCACCACCGGGGGAAGTTGGTGGCGCACTAGAAATGGTTAAAGAAGGTGTTTTAAAAAATCCGGATGTCGATATCATCGTGGGGCTCCACATTAATTCGCAAACTCCTGTGGGGATGATTCGCTATAAACCAGGAGGAACAATGGCTGCTGCTCAACGGTTTGTGCTTAAAATCAATGGAAAGCAAACTCATGGTTCACAACCATGGGCGGGTGTAGACCCTATATTGATTGCAGCTAAAGTAATTGATGCCTATCAAACCATTATTTCAAGAGAGAGTGATTTAACCAATGAAGCAGCGGTCATATCTGTAGGAAAAATAACGGCCGGTGTTCGCTTCAATATTATTCCTGAATCCTGTGAGCTAATTGGTACGGTGCGCACTTTAGACTTTGCGATGCAAAAACATATCAACCAACGCATGAAAGAGTTGGCTGAGGGAATCGCAGCAGCTTACGGGGGTACCGCAGAATTGGATATCCAAAACTCAACTTCTATAACGAATAACGAACCTAGTTTAGTGAATGAGTTATTACCTACTCTTGAGCGAGTGGCTGGTAAAGATCAGGTTGTTCTGTCCAAAGCGACAACGGGCGCAGAAGATTTCTCCTATTTCCAAGAGCAAATACCTGGATTCTATTTCTTTTTGGGGGGTATGACTCCCGGTAGCACAGGGTCTTACCCTCACCACACACCAGATTTTAAAATAGATGAATCTGGATTATTATTGGGCGTCAAGGCAATGACTGAAATAAGTTTGGACTATTTAAGTAAATAGTCTGTAAAATCAACTATTTAAAGGCAAATCAATTATGGTTTGCCTTTTTCTTTTTTAGTGCTTCTAGCTTTTAGTGGAGAACTGTGGTTTTGGAATTTTTTCTGAGCATATACGCGTCCTTGTTCCCACCACTGTGCCATTTGTTGTCGATCAAAAATGAGTGCATTTTCTGTGAGTTTTGTGGGGGTATAGTACAGGTGTAGGGCGACACCATGGTGTTTGGCCATCACAATTCCCTCAGAGATATCATGGGCTTTAATTTGGTCTATCATAAATCCAAACATATGAATCAATAACGAAAATGGATTGTATCCCAAAACTTTTGTTTTATTCATGTGTTCTGACTCAAGAATCACTACATCAATTTCGGTAGCCCCACGCCTAATAGCTTCTTGAATCGGGATTAAATTCCCTAATCCACCGTCTCCATAATCGTATCCGTTTTTTTGAACCAAAGACATGAAAGGAACATAATTGGCTGATATCCAAATCCAATCAATAAATTCTTGATAGGTATAATCGCTCAGCACTTTGTACTCAATACGGTATTTGGACAGATTGGCAGTAGTCACCACAATTTCTGGTCCTTGGGTCTTTAATTGATCAAAATCTTGTGAAGAAAAGTTTTTTTCAATAGTTTTTCTGAGTGCATGACTTTCCCCAAAGGTTCTACGCCTTCTTAAGAATTGATAGAGCGTAGTTAAGTAATTAATAGACACATAAGATCGAACACCTTTTTTGCGCACCCTAAATGGATGAATACTGAAAATATCGCTTTGTTGGATATTGGTGTAAATGCCGTGTAATTTGTCTATTTGCCCCAGTGCCAAGTGAGGTAAAAGAAGGCTACCCGTAGAGGTTCCCACCAATAAATCATAACTCCTACCCTGCTCCTGAATCAGGTATTGGGCAACACCTCCAGCAAATGCTCCCTTGCTTCCACCCCCCGAAATAACCAATGCCCTCATAGGCTAAATGTACGTTCTTTGGGGTGAATCACAAACCCCAAATCGCCAGAATTTGTACCTTAGTGGGGTGAATCATTCCAGTCAAATTTTCCAAACGCCCCTAGTATACCTTAAAGGTGTTGGGCCTCAGAGAGCCAAAGTGATGGCTGAGGTATTTGGTTTGCATACTTTTGTTGATCTCCTTCATTTTTTTCCTTTTCGCTATGTCGATAAAACCCAATGGTTAACCATAGCTCAGCTTCAACCTAATTTGGCTGAAATCCAGATCAAAGGTACCCTGGTACATCTGGAAGAAGTCCCCCAAAAAAGAGGTTCAAGACTTGTTGGGCATTTTTCTGATGAAACTGGTAGCATGGAATTAGTTTGGTTTAAAGGAACTAAATGGTTGAGACAAAATTTAAAGATCGGTCATAAGTACAGTGTATTTGGCAAAGTACAGCGCTTTGGCTCCAGTTATTCAATGCCTCATCCGGATATGGAGATTTATCCTCCTGAAAAGGCTCAATTTACTGCCTCAATTAGGCCGATCTATCCAAGCAGTGAGCGTCTTCAGTCAGCTCAAATAAGTCAAAAAGTAATTGGAGGATGGGTGATGGAGCTCCTGCTTCAGTATGGAAAACACCTAGAGGAGTCGCTACCTAATTCTTTGATGGAACGCCAAGCATTAATCGGTTTACCCCAAGCGTTGTTCCACATACATTTTCCGAAAAACTTGAATCTGTTGGCTCAAGCCCAAAAAAGGCTCAAGTTTGAAGAGCTCTTTTTTATTCAAATGCAGCTATTGCGCAACAAAGCGATTAGACGCAGCAAGGTAAAAGGCTATGCATTCAATCTAGTAGGCCAATACTTCAATGAGTTTTATCAGCATCATTTACCTTTTGAATTGACCAACGCACAAAAACGGGTTGTTAAAGAAATCAGGTCAGATCTGGGAAGTAATGCTCAAATGAATAGATTGCTTCAAGGAGATGTAGGATCAGGAAAAACCATGGTCGCAGTACTCTGTTTTTTGATGGCCGTAGACAATGGTTTTCAATCGTGTTTGGTGGCGCCCACAGAAATATTGGCCCAACAACATTTCAGAGGGATTAGTGATTTATTGGCGCCTGTGGGTTTACGGGTTGCGCTATTGACTGGGTCAGTAAAAAATAAAGAGCGCACCAATTTGTTATCGGATTTAAAAGAAGGCAATATTCATGTGTTAGTGGGAACTCATGCCTTGTTCGAGGATACGGTGATTTTTCACCACCTAGGCTTGGCGGTTATCGATGAACAACACCGGTTTGGGGTAGCCCAACGAGCAAAACTTTGGCATAAGAATGATATTCCTCCTCATGTTTTAGTGATGACGGCTACACCCATACCCAGAACATTGGCCATGAGTCTGTATGGTGATCTGGATATTTCTGTAATTGATGAGCTTCCACCTGGCCGTCAAGAAATTAAGACAGTTTGGCGCACTGATGCTCATCGATTGAAGGTATTTGGTTTTATTAAAGAACAAATAGCATTGGGTCGACAGGTTTATATTGTCTATCCGCTAATCAATGAGTCCCAAGCCATGGATTATAAAGACCTCATGGATGGATATGAGTCGATTACCCGGGAATTTCCCATGCCAAATTACCAAGTTTCCATAGTACATGGTCAAATGAAATCTGATGACAAAGCGATTGAAATGGATCGTTTTGTCCGAGGAATTTCACAGATTATGGTGGCTACTACAGTTATAGAAGTAGGTGTCAATGTCCCTAATGCTTCAGTCATGGTGATTGAAAGTGCTGAGCGATTTGGGCTTTCACAGTTACACCAACTCAGGGGACGAGTTGGAAGGGGAGCCGAACAAAGCTACTGCATATTGATGTCCGCGGACCAAATCAGTGAAGATGCCAAGCTGAGACTTCATACTATGACACAAACTAACGACGGATTTACTTTGTCAGAAGTTGATTTGAAACTAAGGGGCCCAGGGGATTTAATGGGTACCCAACAAAGTGGTGTCCTTCAATTAAAAATAGCCGACTTAACTCAAGATCAGGAATTGTTGAGTTTGGCCAGAAAAGAAGCCATGAGTATTTTACATGCAGACCCCACTTTATCACAAACAGAACACAGCGTGTTAAAAAAAGCTTTTGAAGCGGTACTTAGACACAAAAATATCTGGAATTACATCAGTTGAACGTCGTAATTTTTAGGCGTTTGAGACTTTAATTGATCAATCATTTTTTACTTTTACACACGTTGGATGTGCACTTATTTTTACATCCATCAAATCAATTTTACTCACAGATTATGGCTAAAACACTTTTTGATAAAGTATGGGACGCTCATGTAGTCCACTCCATAGAAAATGGTCCAGATGTTTTGTTTATCGACAGACATATGGTGCATGAAGTAACCAGCCCGGTAGCTTTTCTGGGCCTGAAACAGCGAGGAATTCGCGTCAAATTTCCTGAGCGTACTTTTGCCACGGCTGACCACAACACCCCTACTATCAATCAACATTTACCTGTTGAAGATCCACTTTCAGCCAACCAATTGGCGATGTTGGAACAAAATGCCCGTGAACACGGAATCAGTTATTGGGGATTGGGTCACCAGAAAAATGGAATTGTCCATGTGGTTGGACCTGAATACGGGATTACATTACCTGGGGCCACTATAGTTTGTGGTGATTCACATACTTCCACCCATGGTGCTTTTGGAGCGATTGCTTTTGGAATCGGAACTTCTGAGGTTGAAATGGTCTTGTCCACACAATGTATCATGCAGCCGAAACCCAAAAGTATGCGTATAAACATTACTGGGTCTTTGCAAAAAGGAGTTACTCCTAAAGATGTGGCTTTATATATAATCAGTCAATTATCCACCTCTGGAGCCACTGGTTATTTTGTTGAATATGCTGGGCCTGTTTTTTCTGAAATGAGTATGGAGGGCCGGATGACTGTGTGCAATTTAAGTATTGAGATGGGGGCCCGTGGAGGGATGATTGCCCCAGATCAAAAGACTTTTGATTATGTTGCTGGTAGAGAATTTGCCCCTAAAGGTCAAGACTTTGATAAGGCTATGAATTATTGGTCAACATTGTATTCCGATGATCAGGCTTCGTTTGATAAAGAGTACACCTTTGATGGCGATAAAATAGAACCGATGATCACTTATGGAACCAATCCAGGAATGGGATTGGGTATCAGTCAAAATATTCCAATGGCTCAGAGTCTAGATGGCGGTGTAGCCACCTACAAAAAATCACTAGGATATATGGATTTTAGTGAAGGTGATGCCATGTTGGGTAAAAAAGTAGACTACGTATTTATCGGCAGCTGTACCAATGGTCGTATTGAAGATTTCAGGGCATTTGCCAGCATTGTTCGCGGCAGAAAGAAAGCGGACCATGTAACTGCCTGGTTGGTACCTGGTTCTCACCTAGTGGCCCAATCGATCAAAGAAGAAGGTTTGTTGTCGGTTTTTGAAGATGCCGGTTTTACACTTCGCGAACCTGGTTGTTCCGCTTGTTTGGCGATGAATGACGATAAAATTCCTGCGGGTAAATACGCTGTGAGCACATCAAACAGAAATTTTGAGGGAAGACAAGGACCGGGAGCTCGTACCCTACTCGCCTCTCCATTAGTCGCTGCTGCAGCTGCTGTAACAGGACACGTAACTGATCCACGTACTTTATTATAATTGATTGCTATGGCATACGAACCTTTCAATACCTTAACTTCAAGTGCAGTTCCTCTGCCTATTGAAAATGTAGATACGGATCAAATCATTCCTGCACGCTTTCTAAAAGCTACGGAACGAACAGGTTTTGGCGATAATCTATTTAGAGATTGGCGCTACAACAACGACAATACCCCTAAGACTGATTTTGTGCTCAACAACCCAATTTATCAGGGTAAAATCCTCGTTGGTGGTAAAAATTTTGGTTCTGGATCTTCACGTGAACACGCTGCTTGGGCAGTGTATGACTACGGATTTAGGTGTGTAGTATCCAGCTTTTTTGCTGATATTTTTAAAAACAACTGTTTGAATATCGGTGTACTACCCGTTCAGGTCACTCCAGAATTTTTAGTCGAAATATTTGCCGCTGTAGAATCTGATCCCCAAGCCACGTTTACTGTAGACCTACCTGCGCAAAAAATTTCAATTGACTCCACTGGTTCCGCGTGTAGCTTCGATATCAATGGGTACAAAAAAAACAACATGCTGAACGGGTTTGATGATATTGACTTTTTAATCAGTCAATCTCAACAAATAGATGCATTTGCTGCACAATCTCCCTTGTAATGTCCCCTAGTAAAAAAAGAACGATTGAGATTATGGACACCACCCTCAGGGATGGTGAACAAACTTCTGGAGTGTCTTTTTCTGTATCTGAAAAAAGTACTTTAGCTCAACTCTTGATCGAAGAACTAGGTGTAGATAGAATTGAAGTAGCCTCTGCCCGTGTATCCGAAGGTGAGCTTGCCGCAGTCCAAGAGATCACCTCCTGGGCACAACTACAAAACCACCTACACAGAATTGAGGTACTTACTTTTGTTGATGGTGGAGTGTCTTTGGATTGGATGGATAAAGCGGGAGCTAAAGTTCAAAATTTATTGACCAAAGGCTCCTTAAACCACCTGACCCATCAGCTGAAGAAAACACCTCAGGAACATTTTTCGGACATACAATGGACGATAGAACAAGCCCAATTCAGGGGAATACAAACCAATATATACCTGGAAGATTGGAGTAATGGAATGCGCCACAGCGAGTCTTATGTATGGGACTACCTAAATTTCTTGTCCACACAACCCATCCAAAGGGTTCTATTACCAGATACCTTGGGCGTACTAACACATCGAGAAACGTTTAGTTTTTTAGATAAAATTATCCAGAAGTACCCAGAACTTCATTTTGATTTTCATGGACACAATGATTATGACTTGAGCGTAGCCAATGTGATGGAAGCGATCCATGCAGGAATTCACGGACTGCACCTCACAGTAAATGGAATGGGTGAACGCGCTGGAAATGCCCCACTGGCCAGTGTAATTGCGTGTTTAAATGATTTCTTTCCCCAGGTAAAAACCAATATTTACGAAAAGAACCTATTTAAGGTGAGTAAATTGGTTTCCGCTTTTACGGGTATTCCCATTCCGGCCAATAAACCTATTGTCGGCGATAATGTATTCACCCAAACAGCCGGTATTCATGCGGATGGTGACGAAAAAAACAACCTCTATTTCAATGATTTATTACCAGAGCGCTTCGGACGAAAACGAAAGTATGCCCTGGGTAAAACATCCGGGAAGGCCAATATTCTCAAGAATGTACAAGAACTTGGTTTGACCCTGAACGATGAAGCGCTCAGAAAAGTAACGGCTCGTATTATTGAACTGGGCGACAAAAAAGAAAAAGTCACTCAAGACGACTTGCCTTACATTATCTCTGATGTTTTGGACCAAGTGACGGAACAAAAAAGAGTAAAAATTGAGTCGTACGTATTAACCCATGCAAAAGGATTAAATCCTACAGCCACTATATTGTTGCGCATAGATGATCAGACCTTTGAATCAAGCGCCTCTGGAGATGGACAATACGATGCCTTTATCAATGCGTTAAGAGCGGTCTACAAAAAAGAGAAAAAGGCACTCCCTTTATTGGTGGATTACGCTGTGCGCATACCGCCAGGAAGTCATTCAGATGCCTTGTGCGAAACACATATTACTTGGCTTTTTGCCGATAAAGAATTTACTACACGCGGCTTGGATTCCGACCAAACGGTATCGGCGATTAAAGCCACTGAAAAAATGCTCAATATAATTTAACTATGAATCTAAAAATTGCCTTATTGGCCGGAGATGGTATTGGTCCCGAAGTAATTGACCAAGCAGTAAAAGTATCTGATGCAGTGGCCCGTAAATACGGCCATCAAATCACTTGGATGCCTGCCCTCACAGGTGCAGCAGCCATCGATGACTGTGGAGAGCCTTACCCTTTGTCTACCCACGAAGTGTGTCTTCAAGCGGACGCCGTGTTATTCGGAGCTATTGGACATCCAAAATACGACAATGATCCATCTGCCAAAGTGAGACCTGAACAAGGTTTGCTTAAAATGCGTAAACAATTGGGCTTATTTGCCAACGTACGCCCGACCTTTACATTCCCCTCCCTCATCGATAAATCACCCCTTAAAAGAGAGCGAATTGAAGGAACAGATCTTGTTTTTTTAAGAGAATTAACTGGGGGAATTTATTTTGGAGATAAAGGACGTACAGACGGAGGAAACACTGCATATGATCACTGTGTGTATACGCGCGAAGAAGTGCAAAGACTCGCCAAAAAAGGGTTTGAACTAGCCATGCAACGCTCTAAAAAGTTGTGTTGTGTAGATAAAGCCAATGTGCTTGAAACCTCTAGACTTTGGAGGGAAACCGTTCAAGCGATGGAAAAAGATTATCCCGAGGTAACAGTGAGCTATGAATTTGTGGATGCTGTGGCCATGAGATTAGTGCAGTGGCCTAACAGCTATGATGTATTGATTACAGAAAACCTCTTCGGTGATATTTTAACGGATGAAGCATCAGTAATATCAGGTTCTATGGGGCTCATGCCTTCCGCCTCTATTGGGTTAAAAACATCTTTATTTGAACCAATTCACGGATCATATCCTCAAGCGGCAGGAAAAGACATCGCTAACCCACTGGCTACTGTATTGTCAGCTGCTATGATGTTTGAGGATGCCTTCCAGCTGAAAACTGAAGCTCAAGCCATTAGAGATGTGGTGAATAAGTCATTGGCGGAAGGTATCGTCACTGAAGATCTTTCCGATGGGGGGAAAAGCTATAAAACTTCTGAGGTAGGAGATTGGCTGGCAGCTCATGTATAAACGAATAAAAAAACGGCCCTGTTAAGGGCCGTTTTTTTTTTATAATAAGTAGTCGGTGTGAAGAAAGTTTGACCCCCTTTCGTCCAAAATAGACTTTAAGATTTGATTGTTGTATTCATTGTCTTTGGAGGCTACAAAAGTCCGGATTGAGAAAGAGCGCAAAGCATCATGCACACTTAAGGTAGCTACCGCAGAGTCTTTACGACCTGTAAATGGATACATATCAGGTCCTCTTTGGCAGGAGGAATTAAGATTAACCCGGCAGACTAAATTGACTAACACATCTACTAGTGGGCTTAATGTTTGGGGATCTTGACCAAAAACACTGACTTGTTGGCCGTAAGGTGACTCAGCCATATCATCTAATGGGGTATGAATATCCGTAAAGGGTACGATGGGTACTACTGGACCAAATTGCTCTTCATGAAATACCCGCATTCGGTGATCTACAGGAAACAGTACTGCCGGCCAAATAAAATTAGAAGTTCGTTCTCCCCCTTTCACATTGAGAATCTTCGCTCCATGGGAAACAGCATCCTCAATAAGCCCATGAATATAATCTGGTTTATCCACTTCAGGGAGCGGGGTTAAAAACACCTTTGGATCCCAGGGATTACCAAAAATTAATTCATCAACTTTTTTAGAAAATTTTTGATTGAATTCTTCCGCAATATCTTCGTGTACATAGATAATTTTCAACGCTGTGCAACGCTGTCCATTAAATGATAGACTTCCGGCTACACATTCGGATACGGCTAAATCTAAATCGGCATCGGGTAAAATAATGGCTGGATTTTTGGCTTCAAGTCCTAAAACCAAACGCAATCTATTCTTCTTGGGATGAATTTCTTGGAGCGCATTGGCCGAAGTACTGTTTCCGATTAAAGCCAATACATCAACTAGACCAGACTTCATCATAGGTGATGCCAATGTTCGTCCCCTGCCAAAAACAATGTTAACTACACCTGGAGGAAAACAACTAGCAAAGGCTGCTAATAATGGAGCCATGAGTAATACCCCGTATTTAGCTGGTTTAAAGATCACCGTATTACCCATCATAAGCGCAGGGATCAGTAAAGCAAATGCCTCATTTAAGGGATAATTATAAGGCCCTAAACAGAGAATAACTCCTAAAGGACCTCTTCGGATTTGCGCATAAACTCCTTCATGTCTGTGGAAACGAGCCGCATCACGATCCATGTTTTTGTATTCCTCGATGGTATCATGGATGTAAACTATGGTTCGGTCAAATTCTTTTTGAGCGTCGGGAAGTGATTTCCCAATTTCCCACATCAGTAATTTCACAATTTCTTCCCTTTGTTGAAGCATTAAATCGGTGAATTTCTTCATCGCTTTAATGCGCTTCAAAGGTCTCATGGTGGGCCACAAACCTTTGCCTAAATCATAGGCTGCCCGGGCTGCATGAAGCGCCTCCATTCCAGCCTTTTCATCGATATCAGGGATGCTTCCCAAATAGGTTTTATCCCCCTCTTGGGTTGACGAAATAGTTGAGTTTACTTCAATAACAGGGCCATTCCACGTTTTGATTTCACCGCCGACTAAATATTGATTTAGTTCTAAGGGGTGATGGATACGAAATGGTTCTGGAATGAATTGACTCATAGTTTAAATTTAGACGATTGGTTTCATCGCAGTCATGGAGGCACGCAACCTGGCTCCTACCTGCTCAACCGGGTGTTGACGAATTACCGCATTAATGGCCACTAATTTTTGATTAGGAACACTATTGTCGCGCTCTTTACCAAAGGTAGCACCAATTACATCAACATCAATTTTTTGCATGAAATTTTTGAGTAATGGCTTACACGCGTGATCAAAAAGATAACATCCGTATTCAGCTGTGTCTGAGATTACGCGATTCATTTCAAACAACTTCTTACGCGCGATTGTGTTGGCGATTAAAGGTGTTTCATGTAGTGACTCATAATAAGCAGATTCAGCAATAATTCCAGAATCAGTCATAGCTTCAAAGGCTAACTCTACTCCAGCGCGAACCATAGCTACCATCAATACACCTTGATCATAAAATGTTTGTTCACTGATGTGTTCTGATGTAGCTGGTGTTTTCTCAAAAGCAGTTTCCGCAGTTTGGGCCCTCCAGGTGAGCAGATTTTTATCTTCAGCAGCCCAATCTTCCATCATTGTTTTGGAAAAATGACCACTGATGATATCGTCCATATGCTTTTGAAACAATGGACGCATAATTTCTTTTAATTCTTCAGATAGTTCAAAAGCCTTGATCTTAGCAGGATTGGACAAACGATCCATCATGTGGGTGATTCCCCCATATTTGAGTCCCTCTGTGATGGTCTCCCAACCGTATTGGATCAATTTGGATGCATAGCCGGGATCAATGCCTTTTTCCACCATCTTGTCAAAACAAAGGATGGATCCAGTTTGAAGCAAGCCGCATAAAATAGTTTGCTCTCCCATTAAATCAGATTTCACCTCAGCGACAAAGGAAGATTGTAACACACCGGCTTTGTGACCGCCTGTGGCCACTGCATAGGCTTTTGCTTGAGCCAAACCTTTGCCTTCAGGATCATTTTCTGGGTGGACAGCAATAAGGGTAGGAACACCAAAACCTCGTTTATATTCCTCTCTTACCTCCGAACCAGGTGATTTGGGGGCAACCATAATTACGGTAAGGTCTTTTCGGATCTGAGTACCTTCTTCGACGATATTAAAACCATGAGAGTACGATAAAGTAGCCCCTTTTTTCATCAAGGGCATCACGGCCGATACAACCGCCGTATGTTGTTTATCAGGAGTAAGGTTGATCACCAAATCCGCTTGAGGAATTAAGGTTTCATAGTTCCCTACGGTAAATCCGTTTTCACTTGCTTGAACAAATGAAGCACGTTTTTGAGCAATTGCCTCATCTCTCAATGTATAGGAAATATCCAGACCACTGTCACGCATGTTTAATCCTTGATTTAAACCTTGTGCTCCACAGCCAATAATGACGATTTTTAACCCTTTTAAAGCTTCTACCCCATCGGTGAACTCAGAGGTGTCCATAAATCTGCATTGTCCTAACTGGGCCAATTGTTCTCTTAGCGAAAGTGTATTAAAGTAATTGCTCATTTTATTTTTTTTGGTTGATGGTGTTTAATATAGTACTGATCGGCATGGCTTCTTTGGAAACAGCTATGCGTCCTGAACGGACAAACTGCCTGATGCCAAACGGCGTTAGTGATTCGTGAAGTTCATCAATTTCATGACGTCTTCCTGTTTTTGATATCACAAAAAACTCTCTAGAAACCGTCACTATTTGCGCGTTGCTTTCCTTGATGATGTTTTGGATTTGTCGTTCGTCAAACAACAAATTTGAAGAAATTTTAAATAAGGCAGACTCTTGGTAAATGATCTCCTCATCTTGGTGACTAAATACTTTAATCACTTCTACTTGCTTTTCTATTTGTCCTACGATGTTTTCAACCCATTTTTGGGTAGTATTTACCACAATCGTAAACTTAGACACCTGAGGAATTTCGGATGGTGAAACATTCAAGCTCTCTATGTTAATGTGCCTTTTAAGAAAGATTCCCGAAATTCGGTTTAACATTCCTACCTGATTTTCCGAATATACGGAGATGGTGTACCACTTGTTTTCCATAATCTTTAACTAGCTTAAACGAATATCTGAAACAGAACTTCCCGAGGGAATCATCGGGAATACATTTTCCTCATTCTCCACTTTTATCTCCAGAAAATAAGGTGTTTTGGCAGCAACCATTTCCTCGATAGCCGCTTTCAAATCTGCTCGTTGGTCTACACGCTTGCCGGGTATATAGTACCCTTTAGCGATGGTTACAAAGTCTGGATTGGTCATGACCGTCGAGGCATACCTTGAATCAAAAAATAATTCTTGCCATTGACGCACCATGCCTAGGTGTTCATTGTTGAGCACTACTATTTTAACCGCTGCTTGGGTTTGATAGATAGTTCCTAGCTCTTGAATATTCATTTGAAAACCACCATCACCAATCACTGTGATTACCTCTCGTTCAGGGGCGCCCATCTTGGCTCCAATGGCACTGGGTAAAGCAAATCCCATAGTTCCTAATCCACCTGAAGTTATAGTGCTCTTGGGCAATGTTTCTTGAGCGTAGCGACAAGCGATCATCTGGTGTTGGCCCACATCCGTAACAACAATGGCTTGGGATTGGGTAGCTACATTAATTTGTTCAATAACTTCAGCCATACTGATTCCAGGACCAGTTGGGTTCATTTCTTTATCAATAACTTCCTTAAACTCAACTTCATATAATTGATCAAAGGAAGATTGCCATTGACTGTGGTTGTTTTCCTTTACTAGTGGAAGTAAGGCCGCTAGAGTTTGTTTGCAATTGCCCAAAACACCCACATCCACCTTCACATTCTTATTGATTTCGGCTTTATCAATATCAAAATGAATGATTTTCGCTTGTTTGGCATAGGTATTCAAATCTCCCGTAACCCGGTCATCAAAGCGCATACCAATGGCGATGAGCACATCACACTCGTTGGTCAATACGTTGGGAGCATAATTACCGTGCATACCCACCATACCTACATTGTGTTTGTGCGCGGTGGGCAATGCGCTTTTTCCCAGTATCGTCCAGGCTGCTGGTATCGTAGTTTTCTCGATAAATGTTTTAAGTTCTTGCTCGGCATTTCCCAACACAACACCTTGTCCGTAGACAATCATCGGTTTTTTGGCTTCATTAATCAAAGACGCAGCTTGATGGATACACTCCATGTCTATCTGAGGCTCAGGCAAATAAGAACGAACATGATCACAGGGTGTGTATTCGAACTCAAAAAGCTCAAATTGCGCATTTTTGGTTATGTCCACCAAAACTGGTCCGGGTCTACCTGAACGCGCTATATAAAAGGCTTTTGCTAAAATATAGGGGATTTCAGCAGCTTTAGTGATTTGATAATTCCATTTGGTTATCGGCGTAGATATACCGATGATATCTGTCTCTTGAAAGGCATCTGATCCCAAAAGGTGTCTACCTACTTGTCCCGTAATGCATACCAATGGAGTTGAATCGATTTGGGCATCAGCAATTCCGGTAACCAAGTTTGTAGCGCCAGGCCCAGATGTAGCCACGGCTACACCTACCTTACCTGTCGCTCGAGCATATCCTTGGGCGGCATGTGCAGCCCCTTGTTCGTGACGTACCAATACATGCCTCAATCGATCTTGAAATTTATACAGTTCGTCATAAAAGGGCATAATAGCGCCCCCTGGATATCCGTAAATCAGGTTGACACCTTCTGCCAACAGACAATGAACAATAGCTTCAGCTCCTGATATTTGATTGGGTAATTTTGTTGTCATGATCCTAAAATTGGTCAGTGGTGCATCCTTTTGAGGCGGATGAAACTGTTTTGGCGTATTTATACATACTTCCTTTGGATATTTTTAATGCAGGTGCTACCCATTTGGCTCGTCGTTCAGCCAATTCTTGTTCGGAAACATCCACAGTAATTGTGTTTGTTTTTGCATCGATGGTGATCCGGTCACCATCTTGTACCAAGGCTATGTTGCCTCCGCACTGAGCTTCAGGGGCCACGTGTCCTACGACAAATCCATGAGTACCTCCTGAGAATCTACCGTCGGTGATGAGCGCAACTGATTTGCCCAGTCCCGCTCCCATAATAGCTGCAGTAGGTTTAAGCATCTCAGGCATTCCAGGACCTCCTTGAGGACCTTCGTAGCGTATAACTACCACATCACCCGCTTGGACTTTTCCTTGTTGAATACCATCATTAGCGGCATACTCTCCCTCAAATACGCGGGCAGGACCTTGAAAATAGAGGCCTTCTTTGCCTGTGATTTTGGCAACAGCACCCTCTTGTGCAAGATTCCCGAATAAAATCCTGATGTGACCGCTTTCCTTGATCGGTTGATCTAGGGGATAGATTACTTTTTGACCGGGTGTTAAAGAGGGAACTTCTGCTAGATTTTCAGCGATCGTCTTTCCAGTGACCGTCATGCAGTCACCATGAAGCATATTATTTTCCAACATAAACTTCATCACAGCAGGTACACCACCCACAGCGTGAAGATCTTCCATTAAGTATTGGCCACTAGGTTTTAAATCGGCTAAAAAGGGTGTGTTGTCTGATATTTTTTGAAAATCTTTCAGCGTCCAGGGTATATCTGCTGCATGGGCTATAGCCAACATATGCAATACGGCATTGGTTGAACCACCTAAAACAGTGATGACCTTAAATGCGTTTTCCAATGATTTTTTGGTAACAATATCTTTGGGTTTTAAGTCCTTTTCGATCAACAAGCGCAAAGCTTGCCCAGCGCTTTCTGCATCAGTGATCTTTAGGTCATCGTTGGCCGGATTTGACGCATTGTATGGCAATGCCATCCCCATTGCTTCAATGGCTGAGGCCATAGTGTTGGCAGTATACATGCCTCCACAGGCACCTGGGCCAGGGCAAGCATTGAGAATAACTCCTTGATAATCTTCATCGGTAATGGTTCCGGCGACTTTTTCGCCCCAAGCTTCAAAGGCAGAGACAACATCTAATTTTTTTCCATGGTAACAGCCAGATGCAATGGTCCCTCCATAAACTAAGATCGAAGGTCGATTGAGTCGCAACATGGCCATTAATGCTCCAGGCATGTTTTTATCACAACCAACAACTGGAATCAGTCCGTCGTAGCTCATCGCTTGTACGACTGTCTCCATAGAGTCCGCAATAATATCTCTGGAAGGAAGCGAATAACGCATACCCGAAGTACCCATCGATATACCATCACTTACGCCAATAGTGTGAAAAATAAGTCCGATCATGTCTGTGTCTTGAACCCCCTTTTTTATTGATTTGGCTAAATCATTGAGGTGCATATTACACGGATTCCCTTCGTATCCGGTACTGGCAATACCTATAAAAGGTTTTTTTAAATCTTCAACACTTAATCCCAAAGCGTGCAACATAGCTTGAGCAGCGGGTTGTGTTGGATCTTGAGTTACGTTTTTGCTATACTTGTTGAGTTCCATAGTTAAATTTCAAGGACTGTGTCATCAAAAATCAAAGGTATAAGATTGAGGAAACCCAGGAAGACAAACTTAAAATTTACGCTATTTTCAAAGCCCTTTTAAGTCATGTATCACATTGAAAATCAAATAAATGAATTGATTTTTTTCACATATTCAGAATTTAATTTCTCCGTGAATTTTATTCAAAATATTCATCGAGCGATCTGTATTGTAACGCTTCGTAAATATGATCTAGGTTCACGCGTTCTTGTTGTTCCAGATCAGCAATGGTTCTTGACACCTCATATAACATCGCCTGAGTGCGTATGGAGTACTTTTTCTGAGTCATATAGTGTACCCAAAAAGATTTAATTTCTCGATTGTTTTCCACGTGTTGCCACCAGGTGTTTGGCTGGTTACCCACTTGAGCCAAACGCATTTTGCGAAACTGACAACTTTTTTCAATGCGTTCATACACTAGAGAAGAGCTAGGTCCAATGGGTGCCTCAAGTAAATCTTCCTGAGGCAGTTTGGGGATGTCAATTTGAAGGGGTATTCGGTCCAATAGTGGTTTTGAGATCTTATTTCTATAGGATTTATCCCGATGCTCATCCCTATTTACTTGTTTGTTGGATTCTGTTTCCCCAATGGATCTGAAAGGACTTGGATTCATGCTAGCTATCAAGGTAAATGAAGCTGGTAGCTCTAGATGATACGACCCTCGGGCCAATATGATTTTTTGCGATTCCAGTGGCTGTCGCAATCCCTCCAAGACACTTTTCTTGAATTCCGGTAACTCATCTAAATACAAAACACCTCGATGTGCTAGGGAAGCTTCGCCAGGTATCATGGGGTTGCCACCACCTAACATTCCAGCGTTGGTACAGTGATGGTGTGGTTGTCTAAATGGTCTTTGATGGTTAAGAATTCCAAAAACTTGATTTAGTCTGGAGGAATACACTTGGGTTACTTCTTGGATTTCTTGGTCACTCATTTTAGGAAGAATACCTGTAACTGATTTAGCGAGTAATGTTTTTCCCACACCAGGAGGACCCATCATCAACAGGTGATGATTTCCCACGCAAGAAATTTCCAAGACCCTTTTGGCTACCATTTGACCCCTGATTTGAGATAGATCAACTTCGGTGATTCGTTGATCCGACTGCCTAATCTTGTTGGGTTTCTCTGGTTTAAGCCACGTTTCGCCCATCAGAAAAGAAGTGATTTGTGATAAGTGTTTAGCTCCATACACCTCAATTCCATCAACCAGTGAGGCCTCTTGAATGTTTTCCCAAGGAACGATGATTCCCTTTAAACCATGACGCATAGCGCACTTGGCCATGGATAGAGTTCCGGGAACTGGCAATATACTTCCGTCAAGAGACAATGCGCCAACAATCATTAACCGCGCCAGCTGATCCGTGATCAATTGACCAGAACTCTGTAAAATACCCAAAGCTATAGGCAAATCAAACCCCGTTCCCTGCTTTCGTATATCCGCTGGTGTCAGGTTGATGGTCATTCTTTTCACCATCATTTTTAAACCACATGATTTAAGTGCGGCGGCTATACGGTATTGACTTTCGCGAACAGCCCTGTCTGGCATGCCCACTAAATGATAACCTACACCTCGATCAGCTTGTACTTCTACAGTAATCAATTCAGCATCAATACCCTTAATCGCTCCTGTAAATCCTTTACACAACATCATCCAAAAATAGTAGAGTCGCCAAAAGCGACTCTAATAAAACGATAAACGATGTAACCTATCGTTAATTGGGTACTAGGTGCAGTCGGGTAGACTGTGCCTTAATTTCGTCCCAATTCATCATCATCAACCTAAATTTTCCCTGATGAAAAAGATCGGCTTGATCGTTGTAATGCGGTGAAAAAGGATTGCCCGATTGACCAGTAGGCAGGATACTCATCGAGTGTTCTACATCGCTGAAATCAACAATTCTTCGGGTTGAAGGACCGTGATCCACAGCGTTATAGACAGAACCTGTATATTTAAAGGCCATATTGTTAATGACCTCCCTAGAACCTGTCGCGGCATAAGGACCTACATTAAACAAAGGTGCCAAAATAGAGATGCTTCCCAAGGGATGACCATGGGTTACTGTATGCACTTTTGACCACTGCCATTTTTTTGGATTACTACCTAACTCTTGGGAAAGAGCGATCATTGCCCGATCAAAAGAATGTCTCAATAAATCCGACTTAGTCTCTTTTTCCTGAGTGTTTACGTCGTCAAACCACACAGAATTGATTTTATAAGTCAATGGGCGAACTAACCGTTTGGCAAAGTGGGTATTTAAAAATTGAGAGAAATTATCGGGCCCTAATTCATCTGAAAACACAGAAGACAACCACTCGTATTCCCAACGGTGAAAAAATGCCGGCGCCAATTCTTCCAGACCATAACTCCCCTCCCACTGTTTTAAAATGCCGACCACCTGATTAGCCTCAGGAGATAAGTCCCGTTGATCCATTTGCTTCAGCCATTGGTTCACCAGTTCTGCAGTAACTGAGGAGGTATCATCAAACATCATTTCAGCCACCTGTTCTTTATCCCATTTTTTATCATTGTTCAACAGTTGGTCAATTCTTCTTGCCCTTGAATCTGGTGCGTAATAGCCAGGAAATAATACGCCATCCATAGTGGATGTTGCGTTATTGGCCGTAAAAACGTAATGACTCTCAGGATTAATTGATTGTGGATTGTTGTCAAAGGGATATAAGTTGATGTGACTGTCCTTAGTGGTCACCCCAGTTTTGATAAAATGTGGGGCAATAGAGTCTGTAGTACTGTATAACTGACCAATAGCCCACCAGGCTATATTATCGTGTTGATCTCCATACATCATGTTCAAACCCGGCGCTTTTATTTCATGTAAATGACTGGCAAATTCAGCTATATCCTGTGCATGTTGCAATGCGTAAAGCGACTTTATAGCATCAAATTCCATTTGGGTATAGACCCAATTAGAAGCGATTACCTCACGCTCAAAACCATTGGTTAACAAATCAGAAATCACCGGTCCGTGATGCGTATCCTTAACCTCCAATATCCTCGGATTATCTTCGCCTTTTACATGAATTTCATAACGGCGTTTGCCAAAGTCTGTCCAACCCCGATCGGTTAAGTATTGTTCTGGATTATTGGGGTTTACTTTTTCTTGATAAAGATCTAAGTCGTCATTTTCAAACATAGTCAACCCATTAGCGTATTTTTTATTATGCGCTAAAAGTGGAATAGGAACTCCAGCAATATGGTATCCATATTTCTCATAATTGGGTGTTTTGATATGGGCCTCATACCAAACGGAAGGTGAGGAAAACCCGATATGAGGATCATTGGCCAAAATAACTTTACCTCCTACTGTTTTCTCAGGACCTAAAACCCATGAATTGCTTCCGATAAAACTGGGTACCGGCAATTGATTCATCGCTTGATCAATCCACTGAATCATGGCCAATGCGTCTGGTTGATCAGGCTGACCACTATGAGGGATTTGCAAATATTGATCGTCGTATTCCAGGGCTAAATCTTCTAAATAATCTTGACCTAGCGTGTTATTAATGTAAGTGATCATAGGATCTGTTCTATGACCTATGGCAAAACTAAAAGCCATGTACCCCAACGAATTGTATACATCCAAAATCGTAAAGGGTCTCTTTTTAACCCCAGTTAAATAAAACTCGATGGGTGTTGGACCGTTTTCCTGAAATTGATTGATCCCAGATAGATAAGCTTCTATTAACTGAAACTCTGGATCAGTTGATTTGAGCTGGTCGACCTGTTTTTGTGAATTTTCTTGAATACCCAGCGTCAGAAAAAGCTGATCTGTGGCCAAAGCTCGTTCACCAAAAAGGGCAGACAATTCCCCACGAGCGATCCGTCTGAGCAGCTCCATCTGCCATAGTCGGTCTTGTGCATGAACATATCCCAGGGCTACGGCAGCATCCAATTCATTTTCTGCCTCGATATGGGGGACACCGTAATCATCAAAATAGACCGAAACGGGTGTATTCACTCCATCGAGTGTTAGCGTCCCCTCATAGGCAGGCTTTAAGCTTCTCGTCCAAACATATACCCCAAGGGCCAATACACCTAATATCAAAAAAAAATACCCCAGTAGTTTAATCGCTTTGCGCTTCATATTATGGCTTCTTTAATTCAGTTCCCTTTTTCAACCATTCAAGATACGTTTTTTTATCAGCCAGTTGTATCGGGGGTTGAAGCAGGTTGTATTCCGTGTCCATCAGTACATAAAACGGTTGCGATACCGCATTGAAATTAATGTTCTGAAAGGTACCCCACTTTTGCCCTACTTTATTGATTTCTTTAATTCGTCCATTAGGAAATTGAAAAACAAATCGATCTTCTTCAGCTAAATCTTTTCGGTCATCCACATACAAGGAAATCAATACTACCGATTCATTGAGGTATTTGAACACTTCAGGATCTGTCCAGACTCCTTCTTCCATTTTACGGCAATTGACACAAGCCCACCCCGTAAAATCTATTAACATGGGCTTTTTTTGCTCGAGAGCAGCTTGATAACCTTGTTCAAAATCTTTGTAGCAATCCAATCCCAATGGGCAATCGCTGTCGGTTTGGGCCAAGGTGTAGAAGTCAGGTGGTGGAAAACCGCTTAACGCATTCAACGAAACAGCTTTATTGATTCCAGCAACTAAATAGACACCAAAAATAAAAGACAAGAGCCCTAATACTACCTTTACAGGTTTTCTAGGATCTTTTGGGCCGTAGGACTTAAATCTGTATAGCCCAATTAGGTAGGCCCCAAGTAAAAAAGCCAGTACGGCCCATATACCCAAGAAAACCTCTCTTTTTAATAGTCCCCAATGGCCTACTAAATCAGCATTAGACAAAAACTTAAGCGCTAAACCTAATTCAAGAAATCCGAGCACTACCTTAACATCAGTCATCCAACTCCCAGATTTAGGCAAAGACTGTAACATCCCTGGAAATAAGGCAAATAATCCAAATGGCAGAGCTAATGCTACACCAAAACCAAGCATACCTACGGTTAAATTCCAAGCCACAGAACCTTCCGCCAAAGCAGTTGACCCAAGCAAACCTCCCAATATAGGTCCGGTACACGAAAAGGATACGATGGCCAAGGTTAATGCCATAAAGAAAATCCCAAGGATCCCTCCTTTTTTGTTGGAAGCATCATCCATTTTGTGGGCCCAGCTGCTGGGCAATGTCAGTTCGTAATAACCAAAAAATGAAATGGCAAAGAAGACAAAAATGACAAAGAAGAGGGTGTTTAGCCAAACGTTTGTCGCCATCTGATTGAGAATTTGAGCGTCAACAGAGGCAAAAACATGAAAGGGGACACTGAGTAATCCATAAATCATCACAATAAAGAATCCATACCAAAGCGCATGGACAATTCCCTTGGATCTATTGCTGGATTGCTTGGTGAAAAAAGAGACTGTCAGGGGAATCATCGGAAATACACAAGGGGTTAAAAGGGCAATTAATCCGCCTAAAAATCCCAATGAAAAAATAGTCCAAAGACCTTGTTCCGTACCCGCAGTTTGATTGTCCGTGGAACTTAACAAGTCTTTGTTTTTTATGGGAAGTATCAGTGATTCGGTTAATGTTCGGTCGCGATCACTCACAGATCGTTGAGTTTCTGCTGCTGAATTTCCGTCTGCATTGAAAACAAATTGCTTGTCCACAGGAATACAGACCTCTTGACACAATTGATAAAACAGATCTACCTTAACCACATTTAGGTCGGCATTAATTTTTTTAATTTTCTGTTTCCAAATCAGTTCATTGATAAAATAGGTCTCGGTAACCTCAAATACATCACTGTACTTCTGCACGGTAGGCCCCTCTTCCAAGTCACCCAATAAAATGAATTCCGTATTCAATCCTGAGTAGGTAAATTCAGCAGGGAGAGAACCATTGGGGTCTGTATATGCGGAGTAGATATGCCAGTCTGGAGCTATTTTAGCGGTAAACACCAACTCATAGACAGAGTCATTGACCCGATTAATTGCCTGACTCCACTGTACTAATTCATCGACCTTTTGCCCATAAAATGTGGCTGTAATCAAAGAAAATGCAAAAAAAACTAACTGTTTAACTGAACGCATAATATTTGTTTTGTTGTTTGTTGAATCATCCACCTTCTATCTTGGCGAACTCCCACGACCCATATAATTGATCCATCAGCCTGGCAAAGTAGCCATTGCTCATTTTTCATGAGGGTGGAAAACTTTTGATCTTTATAGAATTTGTGGAGCTTTTTACTTCCATTCATACCTGTGGGATATAGGGTATCCCCAGTTTTTCGCTTGCGCAATATCAAGGGGAATTCCACTAGATCCTTATCTATATAAATGCGATGATTTTCTTCTGAAGCGATGGTATCCACCATAGACCATTCCAGAGATATTGGTTCCGAGAGACTTCCTTGAGGGCCAGCCAAATAATAAAATTCACTTTCCTCGGTTGATGGGTCAATCCTTTGTATCAGTAAGGAATTTCTGTTTTTATGAATTATATGGCTGTTTGTGTGTACCCTACTTCCTGATTGGCCATTAAAAATCCAGTCTTTCGAGACGGCTGATGGATCATATCCATAGGGCCTGAGTAACGCATGAACAAGCGTTTTGGCAAGTGGGTACTTAGTATCCGATGAATCTGTAGATACAAAACGATACACGGCTGCTAAATCTAGCTTGTTTTCCTCCATGCAATGGGTTTTAGCCAGAGTTAGATAGGCATCTAACAAAACAGAGTCCTCCCGAAGATTGTGCTGGGTTTTGGAGAGATTGCTTTTTGTTTGAGGAAATAGTGTGTACCAGATTGGAAGCAATTCATTCCTCACCTTATTTCGCGTGTAGTCTGATTTAGCATTGCTTTGATCCTCTCGCCACTTCAATTGATTGGATTCGGCCCAAAGTTGCAGTTCGGACTTCTCAAAAGGCAATAAGGGTCGCCAAAAAACACCTCGCTTGGGGGGAACCCCCAGTAACCCCCTAATCCCAGATCCTCTTGCTGATTGAAGGGCAAAATTTTCTATGGAATCATCCAAATGATGAGCGGTTAATACCGCTAATGCACCCGATTCATTGGCTATTTCTTGAAACCATCGGTACCTGATTTCGCGAGCAGCTACTTGAATAGACACTTTATGTTCTAAGGCATAAGTATTTGCATCACAAGTGTATATGTGTGCGTTAATTCCGAGTTTTTTGGCGAGCTCATGGACAAATTCAGCATCCAGATCACTTTCTTTTCCGCGCAGTTGAAAATTCACGTGTGCTAGCGAAAAATTGAGTTTTGATCGGGCGCAAAGATGTGCCAAAACAACGCTATCTATGCCAGAGCTGCAGGCCACAATGAAAGGGTTATCCAGCAGTTCATCAAAAGATTCCTCCAAATGTTTGGCCCAACGAGTTTCTAGCATTTAGGAGGAATTTTCATGTGTCTAACTGTGAATAGATCGGTTTTCTGTAGCGGCCAGTGCGGCTTCCTTAATCGCTTCTGCATAGGTTGGGTGAGCATGACTCATTCGCGCAATATCCTCGGCAGATGCCCTGAATTCCATGGCTGTAACCGCCTCGGCAATTAAATCAGCACAGCGTGCGCCGATCATATGCACCCCCAAAACCTCATCCGTCTTGGCGTGGGCCAATATCTTTACAAAACCATCTGTATCCATACTCGCTCTGGATCTACCCAGCGCGCGCATGGGGAAAGACCCAGACTTATAGGGTATTTCTGCCAGTTGAAGTTGTTCTTCTGTTTGACCAACTCCAGCTACTTCTGGCCATGTGTAGACCACTCCAGGAATCAAATTATAATTGATATGAGGTTTTTGACCGGCAATTATTTCTGCAACCAATACACCCTCTTCCTCAGCTTTGTGTGCTAGCATAGCTCCCTTGACTACATCACCTAGGGCATAAATATGAGGTATGTTGGTTTGAAGATGCTCATTGGTTTGTATTCTACCTCGGTCGTCAGTGTGAATGCCAACATTTTCTAAACCTAGACCTTCCGTGTAAGCCTTTCGACCAATAGATACCAAGCAATAATCTCCTTCAAAAGAAACTTGATTCCCCTTGGCATCGGTAGCTTCAACCACTACCTGGTCTTTGACACGACTCACCTTGGTCACTTTGTGGCTTAAGGCAAATTGCATTTTTTGTTTTTTCAAGACCCTGAGCAATTCTTTGGAAAGTGATTTATCCATGCCGGGGATAATGCCGTCCATGTATTCAATCACGGTTACTTGTGCGCCTAATCTGTGGTAGACTTGTCCCAACTCCAATCCGATAACTCCCCCACCAATAACTAGAAGATGTTTGGGGATTTCTTTAAGCTTTAAAGCCTCTGTAGAGGTGATGATTCTTTCTTTATCAATGGCCGCAAAGGGCAAAGTAGCCGGCTTGGAACCTGTAGCAATAATGATATTCTTGGCCTCAACTTTGGTTTTTTTACCGTCTTTGTCAACTACTTCAAGGGTGTTGGCTTGAATAAACGAACCTTTTCCGTGAATCACAGTCACCTTGTTTTTATCCATCAAAAAATCAATCCCCTTGGTGGTAGTAGCCACTACTTCATCCTTGCGGGCTATCATTTGAGCTAGATTTACTTTGATACTTCCCTCCACATCTATACCGTGCTCCTTGAACTGGTGCACCGCAGTTTCGTAATGATGGGAAGAGTCCAGCAATGTTTTTGAAGGGATACAACCTACATTTAGGCAAGTCCCCCCCAACGTATCATACTTTTCAATTAAAACCGTTTTTAAACCCAATTGGGCACAGCGAATCGCAGCGACATAACCTCCAGGTCCAGCTCCGAGTACAGCAACATCATACATAAGACTAGCATTTAAATACGGTTCAAAAATAATACATTTAAATGGCTTTAAACCCTACCAACCTCGGATAAAATACCCTTGTTTTGGTGCGTAAACCCATTAATTTGTAATATTACGTTTTATAAACAATCCTATGTCTACTAACCCATCTAACGATTCAGTCCCTGCAATTTCAATTTTTGAATCTTTAGTACCTATTGTCGTACTAGTAGCCCTTTTAGCTCTTAACGTTGTGCTTTATGGAGACAGCGCCTTGGCGGGTTCTAATCAATTTGTTCTATTGCTGGGTGGTTTTGTGGCTGCTCTAGTGGGATTTCGTCGTCGTATTTCTTTTAAATACATGATGGAAAAAGTCTCCGAGAATGTTCAGTCCACAACTTCAGCCTTGTTAATCCTACTCATGGTGGGTGCTTTATCCGGCACTTGGTTAATCAGTGGCATTATACCCTCCATGATTTATTATGGGTTACAAATACTTAACCCAACCATTTTTCTTGCCGCCTGTGTGCTCATATGTTCCATAATATCTATAGCTACTGGTAGCTCTTGGACTACATCAGCCACGGTTGGAATTGCCCTAATCGGTATTGGTGATGCACTTGGGGTGTCCATGGGAATGACTGCAGGAGCTATTTTATCCGGTGCTTATTTCGGTGATAAATTATCCCCGTTAAGCGATACAACCAATTTGGCGCCTGCTATGGCTGGAGGTGAGTTATTTGACCACATTAAATACATGATGTGGACAACAGTACCCACCTATTTGGTGACGCTGATCGTTTTTGTTATACTGGGTTTGAATATAGAGGTGAGCGCCCTCGATCAAACTCAAGAGATGTTGTTTCAGATCAAGCAAACCTTTGATGTTACGCCTTGGTTGTTTCTAGTGCCCTTATCCGTAGTATTGATGATTGTGAAAAAAACTCCTCCTCTGATCGCGCTTTTGGTGGGTACTCTATTGGGTGGCGTATTTGCCCTTATGTTTCAACCTGAGGTAGTTATGGGAATCACTGGCGCTAAGGAATTTAATCCAGCTGCTGCCTATAAAGGAATTATGGACGCAATCACCATACAAATTTCAATACCTTCAGAACACCCCATTTTAGGAGATCTATTTCAATCCAAGGGTATGTATGGAATGTTGGGGACTATATGGCTGATTGTGTGCGCCATGGTTTTCGGTGGGATTATGGATGGCATTGGCGCTCTTAACCGGCTGAGTCAAGCGTTGTTGTCCGTTGCCAAAACTACTTTTGGTCTTTTTGCTAGTACAGTCGCTAGTTGTTTGGCCTTAAACTTAACCGCCTCTGATCAGTATATTTCTATAGTTGTGCCAGGAAAAATGTTTGCCAAGGCATATAAAGACAAAGGTCTGGCTCCAGAAAATCTGAGCCGAACATTAGAGGATTCAGGAACAGTAACCTCTGTATTGGTGCCGTGGAATACCTGTGGGGCCTACCACAGCGGTGTTTTAGGAGTGCCGGTAGCTAGTTATTTTGTCTACGCTATTTTCAATTGGTTAAGCCCAATCACTACACTTATTTTCGCGGCTTTTTCTATTAAAATCAAACAGCTCAGGGGATAAATTTGGCTTGTATTGATGCCATGGCCCCACTCTTTTTTTTGTACTTTAGTACCCGAATTTTGACGAACTATGGCCGCTAAATCAACGAAGGCAAAAGCTGACCTTTCCCCTAAAAAAATATTCGCTATTTCAAGGAAAAACCGAATCATCCTTGGCTTTTTCACCATGGTACTGGCCATAGCTTTCCTGATTGCATTGATTTCTTTTCTAAGCACCTGGAAAGAGGACCAAAGTATCCTGGGCGATTGGATGAACAGAAGTACGGTAGCAAAAAACACCTTGAATAAATTTGGAGCCGTCGTTGCCTACTATGCTTTATATCAAGGTTTTGGTGTTAGCAGCTTTATTTTTGGGTATTTATTAGGTATCTCTGGTTGGGCGATGATGTTTACTTCCAAAAGGTTTTCCCTTTGGTCACAATGGTTTTGGGGCCTTTACTCAGTGATTTTTCTCAGTGTAGGGTTTGGTTTCTTGTTTACTTCTGCTCCCTTGTGGGGAGGAGTTGTGGGCTATGAGATGAATTTGTTGTTGAAGGATTATGCAGGAACAACTGGAGTCGGGCTGATTCTATTATGTGCGCTCATGATTTTTGCCGTGCGTGTGTTGCAATTTGACCCGGAGAAAATTCAACTAGCTACATGGTTTACACGATTTAAGAACAACAAAAACACTGTTGGCTCAATAGATACGGAGTCACCAGTAGCACTTGAGGAGGATGAGATTTCTGTACCGCTAATTCCCGTCGACCCTGCTGAATCTGTCCTGAATGAGTCTCAACCAGTTGATTTTCCTGATGAAAGCCAGGAGGAATCCGATCAGCAAACGCTCAGTGCTGAATCCAGGGTACAGGTCCCGCTATCATGGAAGCCCGCCATGGAGGCATCTACCCTACATGAAAGCAACAAGGAACCAAACCCAGAGGGTGATGTTCCTATAGAACTAAATGAAATCACCCAAGAAACAGAGGAAACAGATAATCTCGCTGCACAAATTAGAGATCAATTTGGGGATTTTGACCCTACACTGGAATTAAGCAATTACCAATTTCCTCCTATTGAATTGCTAGCAGCTCATGGAAGCTCGGGAAGTATTACCATCAATGAGGAAGAATTAGAGGAAAACAAAAATAAAATTGTAGACACCTTAAAAAATTACAGTATTGGTATCGCGCAAATTAAAGCGACCATTGGACCTACGGTTACTCTTTATGAAATTGTTCCAGAAGCGGGTATTCGTATATCAAAAATTAAAAACTTAGAGGATGATATCGCCTTGTCGTTATCTGCTTTAGGCATTAGGATCATTGCACCTATACCGGGTAAGGGAACTATTGGTATTGAAGTGCCCAACAAAAATCCTTCTGTGGTCTCTATGAGGTCCGTGATCGCCTCCACTAAATTTCAAAAGGCAGAGATGGAATTACCCATCGCATTTGGAAAAACCATCAGCAATGAGACGTTTGTTGTTGATTTGGCCAAAATGCCTCACATGCTGATGGCTGGAGCTACAGGACAAGGAAAATCGGTGGGATTAAATGCGGTATTGACCTCATTATTGTATAAAAAACACCCAGCTGAAGTAAAATTTGTCTTGGTTGACCCAAAAAAGGTAGAATTAACCTTATACAACAAAATTGAACGTCATTTTTTAGCCAAACTACCCGATTCGGCTGATGCGATCATTACCGACAACACAAAAGTAATCCACACCTTAAATTCATTGTGTATTGAAATGGATCAACGATACGAGTTGCTTAAACTCGCAATGGTTCGAAACATAAAAGAATACAACGAAAAGTTTAAGTCACGTAGGCTAAATCCCAATGAAGGACATCAATTTCTACCTTATATCGTCTTGGTTATCGACGAATTTGCCGACCTGATCATGACCGCAGGCAAAGAGGTGGAGACACCTATAGCCCGATTGGCCCAATTGGCCAGAGCAATTGGTATTCACTTAATCATAGCTACGCAAAGGCCTTCAGTTAATGTGATTACTGGAATAATTAAAGCCAACTTTCCGGCCCGTTTGGCTTTTAGGGTGACTTCAAAAATTGACTCCCGTACTATTTTAGACACCCAGGGTGCGGATCAGTTGATTGGACGTGGAGATATGTTATTTACTCAAGGAAATGATGTGACGCGCATCCAGTGCGCCTTTGTTGATACCCCTGAGATTCAAAAACTAACTGAATTTATCGGATCACAGCGCGGATATGCCCAGGCACATCTTCTTCCCGAATATGTTGGTGAAGAATCAAGCCTCGATATGTCCGATTTAGGGGAACGCGACCCTTTGTTTAGAGAGGCAGCCGAAGTATTGGTGATTGCCCAACAAGGTTCTGCTTCCCTAATCCAACGAAAACTAAAGTTGGGCTACAACCGAGCGGGTAGGTTAATCGATCAGTTAGAGGCAGCGGGCATTGTCGGTCCATTTGAAGGCAGTAAAGCCCGACAAGTCCTCATACGCGACATGCAAGCGCTCGAGCAATTTTTTAATCAATAAATTCACCCTATGAGACTATTCTGGTCATTATTTATATCCTGTATATTATCCTGTCAGCTCCATGCACAAGATCAATCCAAAGCATTGCTGGATCGCCTGTCACAAAAAGTGCTTTCTCACCAAAACATACAGATTGCCTTTGATTATGTATTGGATAATAAAGATGCAGGTGTTCAACAAAAAACAGCAGGTAAATTGATTCTTAAAGGAAAAAATTATCGCTTTGAAATGTTAGGAGCCATCCAAATTTTTGATGGTATAAAGGTGTATACTATTGTAGACGACAATGAAGAAGTCACCGTTGAAGCCCCTCAGAAATCAGATGCCTCTGAGCTTTCACCTCAAGACTTAATTCAATTTTACAAACAGGGTTACACGTATAAATGGGATATTGAACAACCGGTCGGAAACCGAAAAATACAATACATCAAATTAACGCCTATTGCGTCTAAATCATCGCTTCAATCGATCTTACTGGGTATTGATACCAAAAACCTAGAGATTTACAAGGTAATACAAACCGGAAAAAACGGCACCAAAACAACGCTAACAGTCCAAAGCTGGAAGGTAAATCAACCATTATCGGCCAATGCATTACTGTTTGATCGTGCCTATTACACCAAGAAAGGGTACTACATCAGCGAATTGTGAAACGACTAGACCGTTATATCTTTTTTCAATTTCTTCAAAATTTTGGAGCATCCTTCGTTATTTTGATGGCTATTTTCATTTTTCAAATGATCTGGTTGTTTATCGACAACCTGGCTGGAAAAGGATTAGATCTTTTGGTTATCGGTAAATTTATTTTTTACATGATACCTGACCTGACAGAAAAGGTACTTCCGCTAACCGTATTGCTCTCCTCTATTCTCACATTTGGCAGTTTTGCAGAGCACTACGAGTTTGCTGCCATGAAAGCATCAGGTATATCCTTGCAAAGGAGTATGCGGAGTTTAATCGTGTTGGTTTCATTTATGGGGTTATTTACCTTCTATTTTGCCAACGAAGTGATTCCAGCAGCCAAAAAAAAATCCTACAGTCTTCAAAAAAACATTGCCAAGGTAAAACCTGCGGTGGCAATCGCAGAAGGGCTTTTTAATGATTTTGAAGGTACTGGAATGAATATTCACGTGGTCGATAAATACGGGGAAGATGACCGTATGCTCCAAGGAGTAACCATTCACAAAAAAGACAATACAGGAAGAAATAATGTCTTGATCAAAGCGACTACGGGTGAGTTCATCAATGATCCGCTTAGCAATCATATTCAACTGCTACTTCACGATGGTGTGTACTACGAAAATATTCAAACCAAAGGGATTGAACAAAACAAAAAACATCCTTGGGCCCAGGCAAAATTTGATACGTACCGATTACTCATTGATTTATCGGAAGTGTATAATGTGGATTTAGACGAATCCATCGATGTAAATTCTGAAAAAATGAAGAATATTTTTCGTTTGCAAAACGATATAGATTCTATTTATCAGAACAATCAATTAATGGTTGAGGCATTGACCAACAACATCAGAGGACGTTTAGGCGCCCCGCTCACCTACTTAAATCCCCAGGCACAAGCAGCAGAAGAATTAGCGAGCGATATAGATACCAGTAGTGTTGAGCCTGTAGTGAATATGCCAGATCTGCTCTCCAGACTAGATGAATACAAACAAGTCCATTTATATGGGGTAGCACAAAACAATATAACCAATGCTTTAACTACGATACAAAACAAAAAAGAAGAAATGTATTTTAGGTATAAAGTATACCAAGCCCACATTCTCGAGTTGCATAAAAAATATGCATTGGCCCTGTCTTGCATCGTTTTGTTTTTTGTTGGTGCTCCGTTGGGAGCTATTATTAGAAAAGGCGGGCTTGGGTTGCCATTAATCATAGCGGTAGTTTTGTTTTTAACCTATTATTTCTTGGGGGTATTTACGTACAATTATGCTAAAGAGGGAAATATTCATCCTTATTTAGGGGCCTGGCTCCCTACAATGATCATGCTTCCATTAGGTGTGTTTCTCACGTATAGAGCTACCCATGATCAAGGCTTACTCAGTATGGGACCCATCATAGGAACTATAGAGCAATGGTGGAACAAATGGATAAAACAAAAGACAACATGAGCGTATTGGATCGAATTGAAGAGGCTATTGAGGACATCAAACAAGGAAAAGTTATCATCGTTGTCGATGATGAGAACCGCGAAAACGAAGGTGATTTTTTAGCGGCTGCAGAGACGGTTACTCCGGAAATGATCAACTTCATGGCTACCCACGGACGTGGATTAATTTGCGCCCCGTTGACGGAAGGACGCTGTAGGCAATTGGGATTGGAACGCATGGTGAGCCATAATACAGATCCATTAGAAACCGCATTTACGGTGTCTGTAGACCTAAAAGGGCATGGAGTCACTACAGGGATTTCTGCCTCCGATCGAGCCAAAACAATTACCGCATTAACTAAAGAAGAAACCCAACCTCACCATTTAAGTAGGCCAGGGCATATCTTCCCGCTCATTGCTAAAGAAGGGGGTGTATTGCGCAGAACTGGACATACAGAGGCGGCCATCGATTTTGCCCGTTTGGCAGGATTTGCCCCTGCAGGAGTCATTGTCGAAATCATGAATGCTGATGGAAGTATGGCTCGTTTACCCCAATTGCTGGAGGTAGCCAAAAACTTTCAATTAAAAATTGTGTCCATCGAAGATTTGGTTAAGTACCGGATGGAACACGATAGCCTGATCGAGAAAAAAATGGACTTTCCTGTGCAAACCAGGTTTGGTTCATTCCGGTTGCGTGCCTACAAACAAACGACCAACCAACAGATTCACCTCGCTTTAACCAAAGGTAATTGGAAAAAAGGGGATCCGGTACTCACCAAGATCAGTCCTACCCAAATTCACCATGATCTGTTGAGTTCGTTGACCCAAGATCAAAACCAAATAATGGAGCGTATTTTTCAAGCGGTAGCTCAAGAAGAATCTGCTGCAGTAGTATTTATCAACCAAGACATCAATCACTTGGGGATGCTGTCACGACTTCAAATCGTAAAAGAAAACCAAAGCAAAGAAATATACCAAGCTCCCCCCATTGAAATGGATGCCAAAGATTTTGGCGTAGGTGCTCAAATCCTACATGACTTGGGAATTAACAAAATAAAATTGCTCTCCAATGCCACCCAGGTAAAACGCGTAGGAATGATTGGCTATGGTCTAGAAATTATTGCCTATCAAAAATACTAAGATTGATCAACCTCAATCACTACATCCGCTACAGGACGCCTTACTTTAGCTAATGAAGCCATAAAGTCGTCAGCAGCCCTATACCCTACTGGCATCACTAAGGTAGCTGTAAGGCCTTTCTCGGTGAGTCCAAGTACCGAATCATAACCTTGTGGATCAAAGCCTTCCATAGGACATGAGTCCAAATGGTGCAGGGCGCAAGCGGTCAATAAATTACCCAAAGCAATATAGGCTTGCTTACTGGCCCAAAGAGTTAATTGTTCTTTTGGTTTGGTAATAAAATTCTCCATCAGGTGTTTTTTGAAAGGTGCCAGCACCTCAGTGGGCGTACCCCTAACCTCCTCTACCCGGGCAAAATAGTTTTCGACAAATGCGGCATCAATGGATTGCTCGGAGCAAATAACAAAAAGAGCACTCGCTTGTCCTACTTGTTTTTGGCCATAAGAATGGGCAACAAGCTGCTCCTGTACCTTTTTATCGGTAACCACCACGAGCTTCAAAGGCTGCAACCCGTAGGATGTAGCCGTCAAGGCAAATGTTTTTTTTAACAGATCCAAATCATCTTTGGAAATGTTTCTTTGATCATCAAACTTTTTGGTGGCGTATCGCCATTCCAACTGCTCTATTAGTCCCATATTTATTATTTATTCATAGGTGGTAAACCACAATTTTATAGACATCGCAATAACCATCACAATTAAAAACACACGAATATATCCGTCGCCTTTTTTTACTGAATACCTCGAAGAAACCCAGGCACCGCTAGCATTACCTATTGCGTGTACCAGCCCCATAGTCCAATTCACTTTGTCATTGATGACAAAAACAGCGAGTGCGGCAATCGTGTAGAAAAACACCACAGATACTTTAGTGGCGTTTGTTTTAACTAAACTGAGTCTGTTGACATAATTCAAAAACAGCATAATGACAAACCCGATGCCTGCATTGATAAATCCACCGTAAATACCGATGAAAAAAAAGGCTACGACGGATATCCAAAGATGTTTCCCCGTCAAACGTTCTAGCAAGTCCTCTTTCTTGGCTTTTGGTTTTAGTACCATTAGACCAACCACGACAAACATGATGACGACCAATACCTTATTAAAGGTTTCCCCTTTTATATCTACAGAGATTTGCGCCCCAATTACGGCCCCAATCATAGCGGATAACCCCAAATAAAGATTGAAGGGGAAATTTCCCACCCCTTTGCTTTTAAATCCAGCGGCCCCAACAGCCGTTTGCGCCAAGATAGCTACGCGATTGGTCCCATTGGCCACAGCAGGGGGTAATCCCATAAAGATAAACATGGGTAAGGACAATAAAGAAGCACCACCTGCCACCGTATTGATAAACCCTACGACAAAACCGACAGAAATTAAAATGGCATACTGAATCCAACTATCCATGGAGGCAAAATTAGGTCATTTTTTGTGCGCTTCAAGCACAACGATTTTAAATAAAAAAACCCACAACCGAGTTGTGGGTTTTCTGGAGCGGAGAAAGAGGGATTCGAACCCCCGGAGGTGTGACCCTCAACAGTTTTCAAGACTGCCGCATTCGACCACTCTGCCATTTCTCCTTAGCGGAGGCAAATATAGTAATGATTTTAACAGTCACACAATAATTACCTTAATTTATTTTTGTGAAGAACGGGCTGATTCGCTTTTCTTGTCCCCTACCTGTGGGGTGTTTTTTAGGTATTGATCCCTAAGATCAGCCAAGGAAGTATGGTTAAGAATACCTAAAGTTTTATCCCTAACCTGCTCAAATACCCCCTTGATTTGACAGGTGCTTTCATCGCATCCTTCACATGAAGCGTAATAGTTGAGGGAAACACAGGGCAATAAAGCAATGGGACCATCAATAATTCGGATAATTTCCGTGGTTGTAATCTCTGATGCTGGCTTCAGCAATGTATATCCTCCCGTACTCCCCCTTCTAGAATGCAGTATTCTACCGTTGCGTAAATCCCTGAGTATGGTCTCTAAAAACTTCTTGGGTATATGTTGTCGAGTAGCTATTTCGGAGGACATGACCGGTTTGTTTGGGTCGTGCTGTGCGGCAATGTCAATCAGCGCACGAATAGCATACTTACACTTGTGAGAGATCATATTTTTTTCACAAATATAATTGATTTTCTTATTTAATACTATTCCTACTAAGTTGATAGGATTTATAAGAAATAAAAATGTAGTTTTGCCCAACAATAACTGTTATGAACACATCAACCCTTATCCAAAAAAACGATCGACAAGAGCACTGGCTGAGATCAGTCACAAAATCCGTGAGTTGGCGCATCATCGGGACCATGGATACCGTGCTGATTTCATTCATCGTTACGGGAACAATAAAGCTGGCGCTATCGATCGGTCTGATAGAATTAGTTACAAAAATGGGGCTTTATACCATTCATGAACGCATATGGAACAAAATAAAATGGGGGAAATCATGAAACAAGAACAAATAGATCTAGTCGAGGTACTCAACCAAAAACTCCCTGAATTAACG
>ERZ651770.67-NODE-67-length-52316-cov-5.291870_pt1 | contig 52316 bp, 42 predicted proteins | sample MGYA00514756_ERZ651770 | MGnify/ENA metagenome assembly ERZ651770
AAGATGTCGTCATCGTTATACAAGGCGTGAATTACTTTGTTGGCCATAACTTATTCTTCCTTTTTAGTTTTAGCTGCTTTAGTCGCTTTAGCCTTCTCAGGCATCGTGTACAATGGCAGACCAGCATCTCTTAATTTTTTGTATTTCTCCCCTGAAGACTTCAAGATAGTTTTTACTTCAGCCTGGGCAATCACAGGGAACGTACGTGCGTACAGCAAAAACAAGACGAAGAAGAAGCCTATAGTACCTATAAAAATACTGATGTCAACAAAAGTTGGGGAGAACATAGTCCAAGAGGACGGTAGGTAATCTCTGTGCAATGAAGTAACAATAATCACAAAACGCTCAAACCACATTCCGATGTTTACTACAATGGAAATAAAGAAAGAGAACATGATGCTGGTTCGTAAACGTTTAAACCACATAAACTGAGGAGAAAATACGTTACATGTCATCATCGCCCAATAAGCCCAAGCATAAGGACCCGTAGCTCTATTGAGGAAAGCGTACTGCTCATACTCAACCCCTGAGTACCAAGCCATAAATAATTCGGTGATGTAGGCGCATCCAACGATGGAACCCGTGATCATGATCACTATATTCATCAATTCAATGTGTTGTACCGTAATGTACGCCTCCAAGTTGGAGACCTTTCTCATGATAATCAGTAGGGTGTTTACCATGGCAAATCCCGAGAAAATAGCTCCCGCCACAAAATAAGGAGGGAAAATCGTAGTATGCCATCCAGGAATTACTGAGGTGGCAAAGTCAAAGGATACGATGGTGTGTACCGAGAGTACTAAAGGAGTAGCTAGACCAGCTAGAACTAGAGATACCTCCTCAAATCGCTGCCAATCTTTAGCGCGACCAGTCCAACCAAAGCTAAGTAAACTGTATATTTTCTTTTGGAAAGGCTTAACGGCACGATCTCTGATCATCGCAAAGTCAGGCAACAAACCAGTCCACCAGAAAACCAAAGAAACCGATAAGTACGTTGAAATCGCAAATACGTCCCAAAGCAGTGGTGAATTAAAGTTTACCCACAAGGAACCAAATTGGTTAGGGATAGGAACCACCCAGTAAGCCAACCAAGGACGCCCCATGTGGATGATTGGGAAAAGACCTGCTTGAATTACGGAGAAAATAGTCATGGCTTCAGCTGAACGGTTAACCGCCATTCTCCACTTTTGTCTAAAAAGCAAGAGCACCGCAGAAATCAATGTTCCAGCGTGACCGATACCAACCCACCATACAAAGTTGGTGATGTCCCAGGCCCAACCTACAGTCTTGTTCAATCCCCAGGTACCAATACCGGTAGATACTGTGTAAATGATAGCACCAAGTCCCCACAAAAATGCGACAAGTGCGATGGAAAAAACAATCCACCAAGATTTGTTGGCTTTACCCTCTACTGGTGCGACAATGTCCAAGGTTACATCGTGGTATCCCTTGTCTCCTTCGACCAGTGGTTTTCTAATTGGTGCTTCGTAATGCGACGCCATATGATGATAATTACTGTTCTTAATAAATTATGCTTCCGTTGTATTTCTCACCTTCACGTGATAGAATACGTTGGGTTTTGTTCCCACATGCTCCAAAAGGTGGTATACGCGCTCACTTTTGCTCAATGAGGTCACTTGGCTGTTTGGATCGTTAACATCCCCAAATACCATAGCACCTGTGTTACAAGCTGCTGAACACGCTGTTTGGAATTCGCCGTCTTTGATGGTTCTTCCTTCTCTCTTGGCATCCAAAATAGTTTTTTGTGTTTTTTGGATACACATAGAGCATTTTTCCATAACCCCGCGGGAACGAACATTAACATCTGGATTCAATACCATTTTGCCCAAGTCATTGTTCATGTGGAAATCAAACTCGTCGTTGTTGTTGTACAAGAACCAGTTAAATCTTCTTACCTTATAGGGACAGTTGTTGGCACAATAACGGGTTCCAACACATCTGTTGTACGCCATGTGATTTTGCCCTTGTCTGGAGTGAGAAGTAGCCGCTACAGGACATACCGTTTCACAAGGTGCGTGGTTACAGTGTTGACACATAACTGGCTGAAAAGCCACTTGAGGATTGGCAGAAGGATCTTCTAATTGACCAAAGCCGCCGAGTGAACCTTCATCACCAAACAATCCATTGAAGTCATCTTTCTTCTGGTTATCTCCTTCAAAAGAGGTTTCAGAAGAATAATAGCGGTCGATACGCAACCAGTGCATGTCTCGAGATTTTCTAATTTCAGCCTTACCTACAACCGGTACGTTGTTTTCAGCGTGACAAGCAATCACACAAGCCCCACAACCTGTACAAGCATTTAGATCAATGGAAAGGTTGAAGTGATGTCCTATGGATCGATCAAATGAATCCCAAAGATCCACAGAAGAGGCCGGTACTTCCTGGTGGTTTAGAGAAACCACAGGCTTCTCATTCCATTGCTCCGCTTTAGCTGTGTTGAAAATTTCTAAGGTGGTCTCCTTGATGATATCACCACGGCCCATCAATGTATTCTGTAATTGAACTGAGGCAAATTCGTGCATTCCTGAAGCTAGCGCTACAGACACTTCTTGTACTGGTTGGAAAGCTTGGTAGAAACCGTAGGCGTTCACCCCTACTTGCATCAATTCTTTTAAGCCTGATTTCCTGCCGTACCCCAAAGCGAGTCCAATAGTTCCTGGCGCTTGTCCTGGTTGAATCAACGCGGGAACTTTAAGCGTAGTGTTCCCCACGGTAAGGGTAACATAGCTACCGTCTAAACCTCCGTTAGCAGCATGCTTATTGACAATACCCAAGGCTTGGGCATCAACTTTTGAGAATGTGGCATAATTATCCCAGCTCACACGGGAGATGGGATCGGGGAATTCTTGAAGCCAAGGGTTATTGGCCTCTTGACCATCACCCATACCTGTTTTGGTATAAAGTACTAGCTCCATCGCCACACCCTTACTGGCGGCAAGAGAAGCGGCGCTAGCTGCCCCATTAATCGAAGTAACAGCTGTTCTTCCTGAAGTGTTTTGGGTAAAGTATCCGTCGTGTAAGGCTTGAGACCAAGACGAAGAACCCAAGATATTATTTTCCCAATATGCGCGAACGTAGTCGTAGTAAGAAGAGTCAACCCCCATCCAATTTAGCAGAGAAGTCTGGATTTGGCGGGAATCAAAAAGATTTCTGATCACAGGTTGAGCCAGTGCATACTGTCCAACTTTGGGAGACAGATCACCCCATGATTCTAAATAATGATTAGCCGCACCCACGTACTGAGCTACTTCTGTAGTCTCGTTAGGTGTAGTGGCAAAAACTACCGTAACGGGAACTTGCTGCATGGCTGCGGCAAATTCGCCTCCATTCGGCAGGCTATATACCGGGTTAACCCCATCGGTAATCAACATACCTACCTGACCTGCGGCCATGGCTGGTAAAATTGCATTAACCTCAGAAGCATTGGCATTGCTGATGGTTCTGGGCAAAGATGGGTCAAAAGAAGCGCTGGAGAGCCACTGATTGATGGCCAGTACCAACAATTGGGCATCTACATCTTCTAATCCACTCACTATAACACCAGCAGATCCCACTTTGCGCAAATCTGAGACCATAGCATCCACCATTTTTTGCTGAGCTTCTGTCAGCTCAACAGCTAACGAAGTTCCAGACAATCCACTGAATAGAGCGGCAAGAATTCTTTTTTGTTCTGCGTTTGTCGCGGGTAGTCTGTAATCCGCGTTAGCTCCAGATAGACTCATCAAAGATTCTACTTGATAATGACGCGACATTCTTCCTTGGCTAGGAACTCTTCCTTGGGCATAACCAGCAGCATAGCCCCCACCCTGCCAATCTCCAAGAAAATCAGCACCAACCGACACAATAACATCAGCTTTTGAAAAATCGTAGTCAGCCAATGCGCGTTGTCCATAAACACGCTCGTAAGCAGCTAGGGCCGCTTCTTTGGAAACTGCATCATAGGCTACATGAACTACTTGGGGGTAAACCGCCTGCAATTGAGCGATCAAAGCAGCTGTAGAGGGGCTGGCGTATGATTGTGTCAATAAGACCACTTTCTGTCCAGAAGCCTTGGTAGCATTTAATTGGTCGATAACGGCCTTATCCAGATCCGCCCAGGAAACCGGAGCTCCCTTAAGTGAAGGACCTTGTATTCTGGCGCTGTCATAGAGCGAAAGTACTGACGCGTGTACACGTGCATTGGCGCCTGAAAAATAGGCAGCTTCCCTGTTTGACTCTATTTTGATTGGGCGACCTTCAGCTGTTTTAACCAAAACAGATGCAAAATCAAACCCATTAGCGATACTTGTTGCGTAGAAGTTGGCTATTCCTGGAATGATTTCCTCAGGCTGAACCACATAAGGAATCGTTTTAATCACAGGACCTTCACATGCCGCTAGCGTAGCTGCCGCTGTACTGAATCCGACAAACTTCAAGAAATCCCGACGGTTAGTCGATGTATTATCTAATGTTTCCTTGTTTCCCAAAAATTGGTCAACAGGCAACTCAGATACAAACTCATTATTTCGGAGCTTTTGGATTGCAGGATCATTGGAATTTAGTTCCGCTTCGCTTTTCCAATAGTTTTTAGTTGATGCCATAGGATCTGATATAAACTTCTTATTCAATTAATAGTGGCATTTTCCACATTCAAGCCCGCCCATTTGTGCTGCAGTCAGCTTTTCAACACCGTATTTCTCTGAAAGTGCTTTGTGTATGGAAGCGTAGTATTCATTGCCCTTGACATCCACTTCAGTGGCTCTATGGCAATCGATACACCACCCCATAGTTAATGGGGAATACTGGTAAGCAATTTCCATCTCTTCAACAGGTCCATGACATGTTTGGCAAGCAACACCAGCTACAGTGACGTGTTGAGCGTGATTGAAATAAGCAAAGTCTGGCAACTTGTGGATGCGCACCCACTCTACCGGTTTCGCATTACCCGTGTACGATTGGGTGTTTTCATCCCAACCAACAGCTTGGTATAGCTTCTTAATCTCACCTGTGTAGAACTCGTTAGTGTATCCCTCGGCTATGTCTTCTGGTGTTGGACCTTCAGGGTTACCCTTGTACTCGTAGATTGATTTGTGGCAATTCATGCAAATATTTAGCGAAGGCACACCGGAATGTTTTGAACTCCTGGCCGAAGAGTGACAGTACGTACACTCAATTTTGTTATCTCCAGCGTGAATTTTATGAGAAAAGTGAATGGGCTGAATCGGCGCATAGCCCTGATCAACACCTATTTGAGACAAATAACCATACACCTGGTACGCACTAAACAGCAAAAGGAAAATAACTGTAACAAAAATCAGAAAGGGATTGTTGGAAAAATACTTCCAGAATGAGGGGATTTCCGTTTTTTTCTCCTCGGTATAAATCCCGTTAGCTACAGCAATTTTAGTCAAGATGCGTCTGACAAAGACCAACATCAACAACAACAGAGCAAAGACAACGACTAAGGCACCGAGAATTAACTCATTGGAAACTCCCGATGCAGCCGGCGCAGCTGTTTCAGCACTTGCCATAGCAGCAGGTGCAGCAGGTGCGGGTTCAGGCGCGTCTGTGTAAGCCAAAATAGCATCGATATCGCTGTTGCTCAAAAGAGGAAAAGCGGTCATCTGTGTTTGGTTGTATTCGTTGTAAATAGCCAGTGCACGAGCGTCACCAGATTTGATCAACGACTGACTGTTTTTGATCCAAGCATACAACCATTCTTTATCACCATCGTACTTACCGACAACCCCGGCCAAAGCTGGACCGGTCATTTTGCGGTTCAAGGCGTGACAAGCAGCGCAATTTTGATTGAACAATTGCTTCCCTTTTTGGACATCATCAGCAGCAGCTTCTTGAGCCATAACAGCACTGAAAGACAGGTACATAGACAGGAAAAGCAACGAAAAAATTCGGGAGATGGATTGGAGGCAAATCACCTTTTTCATAGAGTATAGTTTGCTGTGAAGATCAAGTAAAACCTCATTTTTTTTAATGTCTAAGGCCTACTATATTTCGCAAGCAAAAATAAACAATAGACTTTATTTCATTGATCCATAAAGTTGGATAATTAATAATTTATACTTGTTCTAAATAAGGGATAAATACGCGCTGTTACAAATAAAATATACCTTTGCTGCATGAGACAAAAAATACTTTGTTACACCGCATTTGGCCTCTTCAATGCCCTAGCTTTCTCCGCTTGGGGTCAACGAGATAGTTTATTGGTTTCAGAGGCAAAATCCGCTGATAAAATCAACTGGATGCTCGAGGATTATCAAGCATTAAACCGCATTACTTCGGCATACCGTATACAGATTTATGCGGGCAACTACCAAAATGCACAAAAAATCATGGCTGAAGCCCAATCCGCTTTTCCCGACACCCCTGTTTTTCTTGATTTTAGATCTCCAAGCTACCGGGTGAGGGTGGGTGCCTTTGCCACGCGATTAGCCGCTGAGAAGAAATTAATCGCCATCAGAAGGATCTATAAAACTTCTGTTTTAATCAAACCAGAAAAAACCTTGTGATCATTAACTAAAAAAAAAAAAGCCCTTTCGGGCTTTTTTTATTTTAGTTTCTTCTTGACAGCTACTTCTTTGTAGGCCTCTATAATGTCTTTTTCATATAGATCATTGTAGTTTTTGATCTGCATACCACAATCATAACCTTTAGCTACTTCCTTGGCGTCATCTTTAAATCGCTTTAGGGAGGTTAACTCTCCGGTGTAGACCACCACTCCTTCACGGATCAACCTGATTTTTGAATCCCTAAATATCTTACCGGTAAGCACCATACAACCTGCAATGGTTCCGATTTTAGATATTTTAAAGGTTTCACGCACCTCAGCAGTTCCGTTGATCTCTTCCTTCATTTCTGGAGAAAGCATCCCTTCCATCGCATCTTTCAGATCGTTGATTGCATCATAGATGATGGAGTACGTCCTGATGTCGATTTCTTCCTTCTCAGCCAGGTCACGTGCATTACCCATAGGGCGTACATTAAATCCAATGATGATTGCATCAGAAGCCGAAGCGAGCAATACATCCGATTCCGTAATAGCTCCCACCGCTCTGTGAATAATATTCACTTGGATTTCGTCGGTAGACAATTTCTGGAATGAATCGGTCAGCGCCTCTACAGAACCATCCACGTCTCCTTTGAGAATAACGTTCAGTTCCTTAAAGTCACCGAGCGCAATTCTTCGACCAATTTCGTCCAAGGTGATGTGCCTTTGTGTGCGAACAGACTGTTCACGCATCAATTGAGCGCGTTTAGAAGCTATTTGCTTGGCTTCTTTTTCGTCCTCGTATACTTTGAATTTATCCCCTGCTTGTGGCGCACCATCTAAACCTAATATAGAAATAGGTGTGGCTGGACCAGCAACTTTAATATTTTGTCCACGCTCATCTTGCATGGCTTTGATCTTACCACTGCAGGTACCTGCCAGCACGTAATCTCCGATCTTAAGGGTACCATTTTGCACCAAAACCGTAGATACGTAGCCACGACCCTTATCGAGCAGCGCTTCAACAACGGTACCATTGGCCAGACGATCTGGGTTGGCTTTTAAGTCTAAAAGTTCGGCTTCAAGAAGGACTTTTTCAAGCAATTCCTTAATACCTAGACCTGTTTTGGCTGAAATATCTTGCGATTGAATTTTACCCCCCCAATCTTCGACTAAAAGATTCATCTGGGCCAATCCTTCTTTGATCTTCTCAGGATTAGCGGTGGGTTTGTCCACTTTATTGATGGCAAATATGATGGGTACACCAGCAGCTTGCGCGTGGCTGATTGCCTCCTTAGTTTGGGGCATGATGTTGTCATCAGCCGCAGCTACAATAATAGCAATATCGGTTACTTGAGCACCACGAGCACGCATGGCGGTAAACGCCTCGTGACCAGGGGTGTCCAAGAAAGTAATTTTTTGTCCACCTTCAAGGGTTACTGCATAGGCACCGATGTGCTGGGTGATTCCACCGCTTTCACCGGCGATTACATTGGCCTTTCTGATGTAATCCAATAAAGAAGTTTTACCGTGGTCTACGTGACCCATGACCGTAACAATCGGCGCTCTGTGCTGTAACTGCTCAGGAGCATCAACGACAACTTCAATATTTTCTTCTAGATCCGCAGTGACAAACTCAACGCTGTAACCAAACTCCTCTGCAACAATGCTGAGGGTTTCCGCATCAAGACGTTGATTCATGGTCACCATCATTCCCAAGGACATACAAGCAGAGATAATCTCCGTGGTCGATACATTCATCATGGTAGCCACCTCATTGGCGGTGACAAACTCGGTCACTTTTAGGATGCGGCTCTCCAACTCTTGCTGCTCGATATCTCGCTCAGCCATGGATCGGTGCATGTCTCTTTTGTCTCGACGGTACTTAGCTCCCTTGCCTTTTTTGGTTTTACCTTGAAGCTTCTCCAGTGTTTCACGCACTTGTTTTTGCACATCTTCTTCCGTAGGCTCCACTCGAGGCGCTCCTGAAGGCTTGGGGCGAAAACGATCTTGTGTGTTTGGCGCACCGCCAGTAGCTCCAGGCTTGGTGGTGATGCGTTTTCTTTTCTTTTTAGCGTCTGCTTCAGCATTCTGGGCAGCCGTAGGTTTTTTCTTGGGTCGATCAAACTTAGTGAGGTCGATTTTCTCCCCCATAATCTTAGGACCTGTTAATTTTTGGTATTTGGTCTCAAAGGTTTGGGATTCTTCCTGCTCGGGTACTTCCGCTTCAGCTGGAGCCGCAACTTCACTAGGAACCGCTTCTGGCTCAGGCGTATTGACTACTTCAGGGGTCACTGGCTCAACGACAGGGTCAGCAACTGGTGCTTCTACTTCTTTTTGTTCAATCACTTCAGCGACCACCTCAACGGATGGAGCTTCTTTAACTACAGGCACCTCAGGTTCTGGAGCGGCTGGTTTCTGATTTAGATCAATCTTGCCCACCATCTTGGGTTTGTCCAAGGTGGATTTAGCGCGAACGATCTCCGATTTAGCCTGGGCCAATCTTTTATCTTCTAACTCTTTTTCAAGTTGGATGCGAAGCGCTTCTTTTTCTTTGCGTTTTTCCTCACCAACTTCTTGAGACGCGACTTTTTTAGTCATATCAGTCTGGAACTCATCGAGTAACACCTGATATACTTCATGGGAAATTTTGGTCGTAGGACGGGCCTCGACGTCAAACCCCTTTGAAGAGAGGTGATCTACCGCTCTATCGAGCGATATATTCAGTTCTCTGAGGACTTTATTTAGTCGAATCGTTTCTTGTTCTGCCATAAAATTTGGTTCCTTGCTGCTTATCCGTTTGCAAATATAGCTTAATCTTCTAACTCTTCTTTAAGGATGCGGATGACATCCAAAATGGTTTCTTCTTCTAGGTCGGTTCGTCGGGCCAATTCAGCTACGTCTTGTTCCAATACAGAACGAGCCGTATCCAAGCCGATTTTCTTGAGCTCATCGATGATCCAAGCTTCGATCTCGTCGGAGAATTCGGTCAATTCAACATCTTCTTCAACACCTTCTCTAAATACATCGATTTCATAACCAGTCAACTGACCAGCCAATCTGATATTGTGCCCAGATCTACCAATAGCCTTAGAAACTTCCTCAGGTTTTAAATAAACTTGCGCAGTTTTGTTTTCATCATTAAGCACCACTGAACTCACTCGAGCAGGACTCAATGCTCTAGTAACCAATAATTGAGGGTTGTTGGTCCAGTTGATAACATCGATATTTTCGTTGCCCAACTCGCGAACGATACCGTGAATTCTAGAACCTTTCATACCTACACAGGCCCCTACTGGATCCACGCGATCATCGTATGATTCAACGGCCACTTTGGCTTTTTCGCCAGGAATACGCACTGCTTTTTTGATGGTGATCAAACCGTCAAAAACTTCGGGTATTTCCTGGGCAAATAACGCCTCCAAGAACTTGGGCGATGTTCTAGACATAATGATCGTAGGCTTCGTTCCTTTCAAATCGACTGAATCGATAATTCCACGAACGTTGTCCCCTTTTCTAAAGAAATCAGAAGGAATCTGTTTGTCTTTAGGCAAAATAATTTCATTGCCTTCATCATCCAACAAAATAATGGCTTGATGACGGATATGGTGTACTTCGGCGGTATACAATTCGCCTTCTAGATCCTTAAACTGCTTGTACAAAGTAGTGTTGTCGTGTTCGTGGATCTTGGCGATTAGGTTCTGACGCAAGGCCAAAATAGCGCGACGGCCTAGGTCGATCAATTTCACTTCCTCGGAAACATCCTCACCTACTTCAAAATCAGGTTCAATTTTTCTGGCTTCCGTCAAAGAAATTTCCTCGTTGGGATCTTCCACAGCGCCATCCTCTACGACCACACGATTTCTCCAGATTTCCAAATCCCCTTTATCCGGGTTGATGATGATATCGAAGTTGTCATCCGAACCGAACTTCTTTTTTAAGGCGCTTCTAAACACCTCTTCAAGTATCGCCATCAGCGTTACTCTGTCGATAAACTTGTCGTCTTTAAACTCAGAAAAAGATTCAATGAGTGCAATATTTTCCATCTTGCTCTACAATTAAAATTTGATAATCACTTTTGCTTCTATAATCTCTGAAATAGGAACGTTCCATTCCTTTTCTACTGTATGCTTTCCTTTGCCTATCGGCTTGGGCTCTCTGGCTTGCCAGCGAAGCAGAATCGTCGATTCATCAGCTTCAACCAGTTCCGCCTCCACTTTTTGATCGGCTGTTTGAACCGAAAGGGTTCTGCCAATATTTTTGGCGTACTGTCTCGCCAATTTAAGCGGGGCGGTCGCTCCTGCGGAGGCCACCTCTAAGGCAAAATCAAACTCCTCTCGATCCAACTGATGTTCAATGGCTCTTGAAATGTCCATGCAATCCTGAAGGGTGACTCCTTGATCCCCATCCAAAACAACATTTATTTTTTGATCTGCGCCTACTGTGAAATCGATCAAAAACAAGTGAGGGTGAGTTTCCAAACCCTGATTAAGCAACTCTTGTACGCGCTCTTTAAACGTCATATTTGTGTAATAAAAGAGGGGACTAATGTCCCCTCTCGCTGTTACTTTTCATTTACTGGGCAAATATACGTCAATTATTTAGATCTCCAAAACCAATAGATCCAAAAAATAAATCCGCTTTTCTTGTCAAAATAAAACTTTGTATTAAATTTGCACCCGCATTGGCTTATGGTGTAATTGGTAACACAGCTGATTTTGGTTCAGTCGTTCTAGGTTCGAGTCCTAGTAGGCCAACAACGAAACCCTGAGGAAACTCAGGGTTTTTTTGTTTCCTTGAGCATCAAAAGCTCGCTTTTGACTGCGAACTGGGAATAAAAAAAACAAGCAGCGCAGCTGCTTATGTGTTTTGGTGTTTGTACCGCCCCAAACAGCCCATTTTCGAGTAGAGCGAGAAAATGAATCCTAGTAGGCCAACAACGAAACCCTGAGGAAACTCAGGGTTTTTTCATTATGTTTGTGCCTCAATTTATACACATGACACCACAGTTATTTGAGGTCTGGAACCGCCGCTTGGGCTGGATTAGTTTTGCTATTGCTTTGTGCATTTACGGACTTACCATTGAACCCACCGGCAGTTTTTGGGACGCTGGCGAATACATTTCCACTTCCGCCAAACTTCAAGTAGGCCACCCCCCAGGGGCACCACTATTACAGATGATCGGTGCGTTTTTCGCCCTATTTGCCATCGATGCACAACACGTGGCTCTGATGGTTAATGCGGTTTCCGCGTTCTCTAGCGCCTTCACTATACTGTTTATGTTTTGGACTATTACCCGTTTGGGGTTGTTACTCAATCCACAAACAACCTGGACCTCCAGAAAATACATAGCTCTATTAGGCAGCGGACTCGTAGGTGCTTTGGGATTTGCCACAACAGATAGTTTTTGGTTCAATGCCACGGAAACTGAAGTATATGCCATGGCTAGTTTAATCATGGCCCTATTGCTCTGGCTCGGACTTAAATGGGTGGACGAAATCGACAGTCCCAGAGGAAATAGATGGTTGGTGCTGATTTGGTTCATCATAGGTCTCACCTTTGGCATTCAATTTATGGGCTTTCTGGCCATTCCCTCTATAGGTCTGCTGTATTACTTCAAGAGATACCCTACCACCACGATTAAAAACTTTGCCCTGGCCAATGCGGCTTCAGTGGCTACCCTACTCTTAGTGTATAAATTTTCTTTGACCTATGTACTCAAAGCGTTCGGTTGGGCTGAAGTGTTTTTTGTCAATGAATTTGGGCTTCCGTTTAATGGAGGATCATTATTACTGGGACTTCTTATATCCCTGGGATTTGTCTGGGCGCTTCGCTATACATCCAGAAAGTCACTTCGTTCGGCACATACTGCTGTCCTTTGCGCCTTGTTCTTGCTTCTGGGATTCTCCACCTGGTTAATGTTGCCCATCCGGGCCAATGCTCAGGTGGTGGTCAATGAAAATGACCCTTCTGATGCGAGATCACTACTTGCCTACTACAACAGGGAACAATACCCGGGTGTGGACAGCCCTTTTTTCGGTGCCTACTACACCAATTTGTTTTCGAGTGATGGGGTAGATAAGGACGATAAACCCAAATACGAAAAGAACTATACCACGGGGAAATACGAAATTGTCAATGCGTATAAAAACGCAGGGCGTGGCGCTGACCCCAAGCACACGGGCTTTTTACCCAGAATGTGGAGTGAACAAAACGCCGAAAACTACATCACCTACTACGGTGCGCCTGTTTTTACGGCAAAACCGGAATATGCGGGCAATAAAGATTTGCAAACAGCCATTGCTGAGGTGAGAAAAAATGTTTCCTCAGGTGCTTATGGAGCTAGCGAATTGATCAGCATACTCAAAGAATTAGGTCCTTATATAGACATTCAGCCACCCTCCCTTTCAGACAACCTGACCTATATGGTTGATTTTCAATTCAATTATATGTTCTGGAGGTACCTGATGTGGAATTTTGTGGGCAAACAAGACGACGTTCAAGGCAGGTATGACAACCACGGAAATTGGTTAAGCGGGATTAATTGGATAGATAGTTATCGTCTGGGTACCCAAGAAAATCTTCCGGAAGACATAGCCCAAAACAAGGGACGCAACACGTATTATTTCTTGCCCTTTTTGCTAGCCTTGATGGGAATCGCTTATCAGTTCAAAAAGGATAAAAAACAATTTTGGGTGTTGATGGTATTCTTCCTATTTACCGGATTGGCCATTCAGTTTTACACCAACCCGCCTATTTTTCAGCCCCGAGAAAGAGATTATTCTTTAGTTGGTGCATTTTATGTGTTTGCCATTTGGATGGGATTGGGCGTTATGGGGCTTTATGAAGCACTAGCCAAAATCAAAAATCATCGCCTTACTGCCCCATTGACTGTTGGATTAGGACTTTTGGCGGCCCCTATTTTGATGGGTGTTCAAAACTGGGATGACCACGACAGAAGCAATAGATATACCGCTCGATCTACAGCAGAAGCTTATTTAAAATCCACCCAGGAAAACAGTGGTGCCCTGATTTTTACCATTGGGGACAACGATACTTTTCCTCTTTGGTACCTCCAAGAAATCGAAGGATACAGAACTGATGTTCGGGTGATCTGCACGAGTTTATTGGCTACGGATTGGTATATAGATCAGATGAAGCGCAAAGCGTACTTGAGCGAGCCTATTCCCAGCCAGCTCAACCACAATCAATACAGATTTGGTACGCTCGATGCGGTCTACTACCAAGAAATAACGGACAACCGCTGGACTATTCAAGATTGGATGGCTTGGATCGGCAGTGGAAAACCTCAAACAAAATTTAAATATATTCTTGAGAACAAAGGGGCGGACTTGAGTCAATACCCGGAGTCAAGCTTGAATATAGTCTACTATCCAACCCATAAAATACGAATTCCAGTCAACAAAAAGAATGTTTTGGAAAGTGGATTAGTCGCCCTTAAAGACAGTGCGCTGATCGTAGATTACATAGACATTGATCTGCCCAAGAGCGCATTGCCCAAAAACAGAATATTGATGCTGGATATATTGGCCAACAATGATTGGAAACGCCCCATATATTTCTCGGGTGGTAGTTTTGATCCCGCTGAGTACATCTGGCTGCAAGACTATCTCCAACTGGATGGAATGGCCTATAAACTCGTGCCTATCAAAACTCCCAAACAAAACACTTATGAGTTTGGACGTATAGATACTGATACCATGTATGATATAGTCACCTCATGGACTTGGGGCAACTCGGACGATCTAAACCTGTACATCGACGGACAGACCAAAGTACAGGGTCTATCATTTAGAACCCACCTTGCTCGATTGGTCAACGCCTTAATAGCAGAGGGCGCTAATGAGAAAGCGATAGAAATTTGTGATATCGCCATGAAGTATGTACCCCTACAACAATTTGGTTTTTACGCATTCGTTGAACCATTTATCGAGGGGTATTATCAAGCAGGCGCTCTTGAAAAAGGAGATAAACTCTACAGAGATCTAATCGCTCAATACCAAGATCATTTGGACTACTACGGGCAACTTCCTATCAAAGAACAGTCGCGAATGATACAAGATATCGTCGGTGATCTGGACAGTTACCGCACAGCCTTCGAGTTGTGGGCTGCCTTCCATCCAGAGGATCAATGGTTCGAAGAATCAGCAACTTTCAGCAGCTATATCGAACGATTTAGTCATTTCTACAGTCAGGATGAAACCCCAGTAGATTTAGAAGACAGACCCACAGATACCTTGGGTCAATAAACCAAAAAGGCCGGAGCTGTGCTCCGGCCTTTTTGATATTAGTAACTTCCTAATTAGATATGTTCTTTGAGTTTGATGAGCAAGGTGTTGGCATCTTGTTCCCCACTCTGTCTCCAAAGCATTTCTCCTTGTTTATAGATCATCAGTGTCGGTAGGGTCTTGACGCGTAAAGCTTCACTGAGGACTTGATTCTTATCCACATCGATCTTGATCACCTTTCCTTTGTCACCCAAAGCTGCGGCTACGTGGTTAAGTACTTCGTGCATCTGCTGAGCAGACTCGCTCCACTCTGTGTAGAATTGCAACAGAACGGGAAAAGGCACGTCGATTAATTCTCCAAATTTTGACATAAACGGCTGATTAGCGGTTCAAAAGTAGTAAAAAAAAGTTTCTGGCAAGAAAATCAGAGTTAGGCGACAGTCTTCGTGCCTTTTTTCAAGACTATGGAGGTGATTTCAGGCCACATACCTACGCGACCGGGATAGCCAATAAATCCAAAACCTCGATTGACATTGATCCACTGACCCATCTCTTGATAAAGACCGGCCCAATAGGTATACCTCCACTGAACTGGACTCCACTTGATCCAACCCGGAATTTCTACCCCAAACTGCATCCCGTGGGTGTGTCCGCTTAGTGTCAGGTGGTAATGGGTGTCATCCTTCAGCACCACATCCTCCCAGTGTGATGGATCGTGAGACAGCAATACTTTAAAACCATCTTTAGGTACTTGGGCGCTGGCCAGGGCCAAATCGCCCTTTTTGATAAATCGTCCTCTGCCCCAATTTTCTACCCCAATAAGATGTATTTGTTGACCATTCTTCTCGATGACGCGGTGTTCATTGCGCAACAAATCAAAACCAATTTTTTCATGAGTATGGACTAAATCGGCAAAATTATCTGCTTTTTGTCGGTCACTTGACCACTCTATATAATCGCCGTAGTCGTGATTCCCCAAAATTGAATATTTGCCTACTGGCGCTGAAATCTGAGCGAAAACATCCACCCAAGGTTTCATCTCCACAGCGCTGTTATTGACCAGATCGCCAGTGAACACCACCAAATCAGCCTTTTCAGCATTGACCAGATCAACCCCGTAGGCTACCTTTTCCGGATCATCAAAACTACCCGAATGTATGTCCGATATCTGTGTTATTTTAAACCCATCAAATGCCTCGGGCAAATCGTCAAAATACAATTCATACCTCAACACCTTGTAGTTGTACTTACCTTTGTACATTCCGTAAAGCAATGCGCCAAAAGGCAGAGAAGCTATGCCTAGAGCAAGCGCACTGATAAATTTTCTTCTACCGGGTAAAAGCGGAGCGGGATCTCCGATTACTTTGCGAAAACCTGCCACAACAAAACGAACCAAATCTTCAGACAACAAGACAGAGGTAGCTGTGATTTTAAAGACCATGACTGAAAGAAGTAATCCAAAGGCCCAACCCGTTATGGGGGTTACCCCAATCCTTGAGGTGACTCCTGAAGCAAATTGCGCTATAAAAAAAACCAAAACTCCACTCCAAGCAATAGAAATCAGCCACCATACCCAGGCTTTGGGCTGCAAAGTTTTCAGCGCCTGAAACGCATAAGCTCCAAAAAACGCGTAAAATGCAATAAATATAACCCAGCGCATCATCAAATTTTTGGCAAAGATAGGATGCTCGCAGACAATCGATCCTAAAGTTTTCTTAAGACCTCACAAACTTGTCTGATTTTTTCTGCCGAGGTATCGTATTGATATTGCTCTGCCATAAGGTTGGGAGAAATCAAAGGCACCTTGGGCGGTGACTCCAATACCTGTTCAGGTACTATGCCCGACAGATGGATGGCCCGAAAACCAGCTGATTTAAACCGCATAATTTGATCTGGTTTTACCCCAGATCCAGGCATCACCGTCATCTTTTTAGACTTGAGTTGCATGCGTTCCAAGGTAGCCAAACCCTCCATAGCTGTTGATGCCCCTCCAGACGAAAGCACCGTATCTATTCCTAGGTCTTCCAATAAAGACACTGCGGCAACAGGATCATCGACCCAGTCTATGGCTCTGTGAAAAGTGCATTTCATACCCTGAGCGGCATAAAGCAACTGACGCGTGCGCACTTGGTCGATTTTAGTGTCTTTAGTCAGTACCCCAAAAACAACCCCTTCAAATCCCAGGCTTCTGCACAGTGAAATATCCGAAATCATGGACGCAAATTCATGGTGCGTATAGGTGAAATCCCCCATTCTGGGTCGGATTAACACATGGATCGGAATCCTCAGTAGTCTGCGTACTTGCTCCATCACTCCAAATGAGGGTGTTACCCCCCCCACGCCTATCGCCGAGCACAACTCGATCCGTTGAACACCAGCTTGCTGAGCTGTCAAAGCCGAGGCAATGGTGTGGGCACAAACTTCAACCTCCATAGTCGATTCTTTTTACAAAGAAACAAAAAAACAAAACCCCAAAACCCTTGACCTTTCACCGAACAAAATCATGGGGTAAGCCGATATTCTTTTGTAGATTTACCCCTGAAATTGACGTTATGACTCCCAAAAAAAGACTCTTTTTGCTCGACGCCTACGCCCTTATTTTTCGAGGGTATTACGCGATGATTAAAAGCCCCCGTATTCACTCTAATGGCATGGAAACCTCCGCCATTTATGGATTTGTGAATTCTTTATTCGATGTGATCAACCGAGAAAAACCAGATCATTTGGCGGTTTGTTTCGACAAAGGAGGTAGTCATGAGCGCACGGCCGCATTTGAAGCCTATAAAGCCAATAGATCTGAAACTCCAGAAGCCATAAAAATAGCCGTTCCTTACATCCACCAAATTCTTGAGGCCATGCACATTCCCATCGTGGAGCAAGAAGGGATGGAAGCGGATGATTTAATTGGAACCTTGGCCAAACAGGCTGAAAAAGAAGGGTACCTGGTGTACATGGTGACCCCTGACAAAGACTTTGGGCAGTTGGTCAGCGAGCACATTCTGATGTATCGACCTGCGCGCATGGGCAATGGGATTGAAATTTGGGGTGTTCCAGAGGTCCAAGAACGTTTTGGCGTTCAGCGACCGGAACAGGTTATCGATTATTTAGGGATGATGGGCGATGCAAGCGACAATATTCCCGGCCTGCCTGGTGTGGGAGATAAGACGGCCAAGAAATTTATCGAGACCTATGGCAGCATGGAAAACTTATTGGCCCACGCCCATGAGTTAAAAGGTAAAATGCGTGAAAACATCGAGGGGGCTAAAGAGTTGGGTATGCTTTCAAAACAATTGGCTACCATCAACACCCAATGTGATGTTCGTTTTGACGCCCAAAACTTTGAACTATCCATACCCGACATGGACCGGGTTACCCAACTTTTTGAGTCCTTGGAATTCAGGCGACTAAAAACTCAGTTTGACCAACTATACCACAAATTAAACGGGACTGCCTCCCAGACAATTCCCGATACAAACAAAACGCCTGCCCCAACCAGCACGGCCCCCACTCTTCCAGGTCAAGGCCAATACTCCTTATTTGATGCACCAGCCCCTGCAACCCAGGGCGCTGAGCCCGCCACCAATTTCCAAAGGACTCATCTGGCGCAAACCACCCACCACTATCAGGTGATACAACCCGGCTTGGGATTAAAACTTTTGGTGGAAACACTATGCAAGCAACCGAGTGTTTGCTTTGATACCGAAACGACTTCACTCAACCCTATGGAGGCTGAATTGGTGGGGATATCCCTGAGCTGGGAAGCCCACAAAGCCTATTTTATTCCTCTAGGCCCTGATCCCGAGCAAATACAAGGCGCCTTGGAACAGTTAAAGCCATTTTTTGGGTCCACCCAGGTGGAAAAAATAGCCCATAACCTTAAGTATGACCTTAAGGTGCTTAAACGCTATGGCGTCGAAGTATCAGCGCCTTGGTATGACACCATGATTGCGCATTATTTGATCAATCCGGACATGAGGCACAACATGGATGTATTGGCCGAGACCTACCTCAACTATCAACCCATCAGCTACCAGGATCTTGTCGGCAAGGGAAAACAAGAACTGCCGATCAGAGAAGTTGATCCCTCCTTGTTGGCGGACTACGCTTGTGAGGATGCAGACATAACGTATCAATTGGCAGAACTGTTCAAAAAGGAACTAGCTCAAGCTGAAAATACCTCCTTGATCGAGGAGTTAGAATTGCCGTTAATCGATGTTTTAGCGGACATGGAGCTTGCTGGAATAAGTCTGAATCAACAGTTCTTACACCAACTTTCTGTAGAACTGGAGAGAGACCTCAAAACACTGGAACAAGAAATCTATCAATGTGCGGGTTCAACCTTTAACATCGCCTCACCCAAACAATTGGGGGAAATTCTGTTTGAACAACTAAAATTGGTCGACAAACCAAAAAAGACAAAAACAGGTCAGTACGCCACCTCAGAAGAGGTGTTGTCTTATTTGGCAAAAGACCATGAAATTGTTCGTAAAGTACTTGAATACAGGGGATTGGCCAAGCTTAAAAGCACGTATATAGACGCTTTACCCACTCAGGTGGACAAAAAAACAAATCGAATTCATACTGAATACATGCAAGCGGTAGCCGCTACTGGAAGGTTGAGCAGCAATAATCCGAACCTGCAAAACATCCCCATCAGAACAGAACGAGGACGTGAAGTGCGCAAAGCCTTTGTTCCCAAAAATGATCAATACGAACTGATGTCGGCGGATTACTCTCAAATTGAATTGAGAATTATTGCTGCGCTCAGTGAGGAAGACCACATGATTGAAGCGTTTAAGCAAGGAGCCGATATTCATACAGCTACAGCGGCAAAACTATTTGGCATCCCCCTAGCTGAGGTATCAAAATCACAAAGAAGTCAAGCCAAAACGGTCAACTTTGGCATCATATACGGAGTATCTGCCTTTGGACTAAGCAACCAAACAGACCTAAGCAGAAGCGAAGCCAAAGAAATGATTGAAACCTACTACGCTACCTACCCAAAACTGAACACCTACATACAATCTCAAATCGCATTTGCCCGAGAACACGGTTATGTACAAACGGTTATGGGACGTAGGCGGTACCTGAAAGACATCAATTCATCCAATCCTGTAGTGCGTGGTGCCGCTGAGAGAAATGCGGTAAACGCGCCCATACAAGGATCAGCCGCTGATATTATCAAAGTAGCGATGATACGAATTCACGAGTCCATGAAGCAATTAAAGTTAACATCCAAAATGTTGCTTCAGGTGCATGATGAATTGGTTTTCGAAGTTTATTTACCGGAAAAAAATCAGCTCACAGCATTGATAAAAAAAGAAATGGAAGGGGCCTATAAGTGTGCCGTTCCTTTAGAGGTGGAGATAGGATCAGGATCTAACTGGTTAGAGGCGCATTAATAAGTGACTTTTTTTGAAAAAAATTAGAAATATTTGAAATCACAGATTTGCATTATCGCAAATTAAATGTACATTTGCAGCCCGTTTGTAGGGAACAACGTGTTTAATTAGAAGATTATGAGTGTAGACACATTAAGTTATAAGACTGTTTCAGCCAACAAAAACACCGTTCAAAAAGAGTGGGTTTTGGTAGATGCTGAAGGAGAGACTTTGGGTCGTTTGGCTTCGAAAGTAGCCGTAATGTTGCGTGGCAAGAACAAACCAAACTATACCCCACACGTAGATTGTGGTGATAATGTGGTGGTGATCAACGCCGAAAAAATCCACTTGTCTGGAAACAAAATGCAAACCAAAACTTATGTGCGTCACACTGGATACCCAGGAGGACAACGCAGTTTATCTGCTGTTGAACTGATGGCAAAAAATCCAACACGCATGGTAGAGAAATCTATCAAAGGTATGTTGCCTAAAAACAAATTGGGAGCTGAACTATTCAGAAACCTTAAAGTTTATGAAGGAGCTGCACACCAACAAGAAGCGCAAAAACCAAGAGTAATTAATCTTAAAGAATTCAAATAATGGGGGCTATTCACAAAATTGGAAGAAGAAAGACTGCTGTTGCCCGCGTCTATGTGACTGAAGGAAAAGGCCAAATCACCGTAAACAAGAAAGACTTGGCTGAGTACTTGACTACAAGCACCCTACAATACAAAGTACAACAACCTTTTTCTTTAACAGGAACAGAAGGTTCTTACGATGTGAAAGTAAATGTTTTTGGCGGTGGAATTACTGGACAAGCTGAAGCGATCCGTTTGGCTATCTCCAGAGCACTTTGCGCCATCAATGAAGAATTTAGAGCGATCCTAAAACCAGAAGGTCTTTTAACCAGAGATCCAAGAATGGTGGAACGCAAAAAGTTTGGACAAAAGAAAGCCCGCAAGCGCTTCCAGTTCTCCAAACGTTAATACTACAGTGGTTTTCCCTTGGAAAACCACTTTTTTGTTCCTTGAAACCGCCCTTTGGGCACCAAATACCATAGAGTCCGCACTGCGGGCAACTAGTTTAGCATCTAAATGTCTCGTGCCTGGCACAAGGGATATTGCTAAAAATGATTAAGAACGTAAACTAAGTAAAAAAATGGCAAAAATTGAAGTTAAAGACCTCCTAGAGGCAGGTGTACATTTTGGTCACCTTACCAGAAAATGGAATCCACACATGGCTCCATACATCTACATGGAGCGCAACGGAATCCATGTAATCAACCTCTACAAAACAGCTGCAAAATTAGAAGAAGCTAACGAAGCTTTGAAGAAAATTGCTGCTTCTGGCCGCAAAGTATTGTTTGTAGCTACCAAAAAACAAGCCAAAGATATCGTAGCTGATTTAGCTGGAAAAGTAAACATGCCCTACATCACTGAGCGTTGGCCGGGTGGTATGTTGACCAACTTTGTGACTATTCGCAAGGCAGTTAAAAAAATGAGTTCTATCGACCGCATGAAAACGGATGGTACGTTTGAAACTCTGTCTAAAAAAGAAAAACTACAAGTTGATCGTTTGCGCGCTAAGTTGGAAAAAAACTTAGGTTCCATTGCTGATATGACGCGTCTTCCGGGAGCCATCTTCGTGGTAGATACCATGAGAGAGCACATCGCAGTGAAAGAAGCCAAGAAATTGAATATCCCTGTATTTGCTATGGTGGATACCAACTGTGACCCAAAGCCGATTGACTTCGTTATCCCAGCTAATGATGATGCTTCAAAATCAATCGAAGCCATCATGGGAAGTGTAGTTACCGCTATTACTGAAGGTTTGTCTGACCGCAAGGCGGATAAAGATGTTTCTGACGATGCTCAAATGGAAGCGATGGAAGCTGCTGCTGAGATCAAAGAAACTACTGTGGACCTAGAAAGCAAAACAGTAGCCGAGTTGAGAGAATTGGCGATTGCCAGCGATATCGCCGGTGCTGCCAGTATGAAAAAAGCAGACCTTATCGCTGCATTGAGCTAATTATTAAATACCAAATATCATGGCTAATATTACCGCCCAAGACGTAAACAAACTCAGACAGACCACAGGTGCTGGAATGATGGATTGCAAAAAAGCATTGGTGGAAGCTGATGGCGATTTTGAAAAAGCGATTGAAATACTGCGCAAAAAAGGACAAAAAGTAGCCGCCAATAGAGCTGACCGTGAGTCAACTGAAGGTGCTGCCATTGCCAAGGTAAATGCAGCTCAAAACCAAGGAGTGGTTATTTCGCTTAACTGCGAGACTGACTTCGTGGCCAAGAACGAATCGTTCACTACGCTTGCTCACGCAATTGCTGATTTAGCTATGGGATTTGACTCATTGGAGTCACTTCTGGCTGCTGATTTCAACGGAATGTCTGTTCAAGAAAAATTGACAGAACAAACAGGTGTGATCGGAGAGAAAATTGAAATCGGAAGTTTCAAGAAACTGTCTGCTCCTTTTGTAGGCTCATACATCCACGCTGGAAACCGCATCGCTACTTTGGTAGGTCTATCTGCCTCTGTTACAGGTTGTGAGACTATCGCTAAAGATGTGGCCATGCAAGCGGCTGCTATGAATCCAGTAGCGCTTAACGAAAGTCAAGTGGATCAAGCGATCATCGATAAAGAGATTGAAATCGCCAAAGATCAATTGCGCCAAGAAGGTAAGCCAGAAGCTATGTTGGAGAAAATCTCTCAAGGGAAACTTCAACGTTTTTTCAAGGACAACACCTTGGTGAACCAAGAATTCATCAAAGACAACACCATGACTGTAGCACAGTATGTGCAAACAGCGGACAAGGGATTGACTGTTACCGAATTTGTTCGTGTAGCCTTAGGTTAATTCATCAACTAGATGTATCGACTAAGCTGCTGGTTATCCAGCAGCTTTTTTTTTGAACTCTATGCTTGGAAAGGGATGGATTAAGACACAGACTCTTTTTTTTTGATTATTTTTGTGGCACCAAAACAACCCCCATGAAATACCAACGCATTCTTTTAAAACTAAGTGGAGAGGCCTTGATGGGTGATCTTCAATATGGAATCGATCCAACCCGCATTTCACAATATGCCGAAGCGATCAAAGAGGTCGTTGAGTCTGGTGTTGAAATAGCCATCGTTATTGGAGGGGGTAACATTTTTAGGGGGGTTTCCGGTGCGAGTAATGGAATGGATCGAGTTCAAGGAGATCATATGGGCATGCTTGCCACTGTAATCAATGGACTCGCTTTGCAAAGCGCCTTAGAAGAGATCGGTGTACCGACTCGTCTTCAATCTGCCATTCACATCAATCAAGTAGCTGAGCCTTTTATTCGACGTAAAGCCATGAGACACCTTGAAAAAGGGCGGGTGGTTATTTTTGGAGGAGGCACAGGTAACCCCTACTTCACCACAGACTCCGCCGCAGTACTTAGGGCTATAGAAATACAGGCTGACGTCATCCTCAAAGGCACACGCGTCGATGGTATTTATACCGCTGATCCTGAAAAGGATGCTGCAGCTACTAAATTTGACACCATCACATTTAATGAGGTCATCAGAAAAGGGCTTAAAGTAATGGACACCACCGCATTTACTTTGAGTCAAGAAAATGAACTACCGATCATTGTATTTGATATGAACACCCAAGGCAACCTGTTGCGCATTGTGCGCGGTGAGGCTGTAGGGACAATAGTAAACGCCTAACAGAATACCCATGAACGAAGAAGTACAATTCGTATTGGACAGTGCTGCCGAGCAGATGGAAAAGGCATTGTCTCACTTAGAGAAAGCATTTGTTAAGTTGCGCGCTGGCAAGGCAAGTCCCGCTATGCTTTCCTCCGTATTGGTACAATACTACGGAAACCCTACACCCCTGTCCCAGGTAGCCAACATCAACACCCCCGATGGAAGAACACTGACGGTACAACCTTGGGAGAAAAATATGATCTCCGAAATTGAAAAAGGAATCATGGTCGCTAACTTGGGTTTCAATCCGATGAACAACGGAGACTTGATTATCATCAGCATACCACCGTTGACTGAGGAAAGAAGGCGCGAACTATCCAAAATGGCCAAGGCAGAGTCAGAAGATGCCAAAGTAGGTGTCCGATCAGCGCGTCAAGAGGCCAACAAAGATTTAAAAGCAGCCGAGCTACCTGAGGACGTACTCAAAGACGCGGAAAATAAAGTGCAACAACTTACCGATAAATACATCGCTAAAGTAGAACAGTTATACAGCGTTAAGGAAAAAGAAATCATGACCGTCTAATCCATTGGTGGCAGAACACCTACTGCCCAGCTTTGACATACGCCTATGAAAACCAACGGATTTTGGCAACTTATCGCCCGGGTCATACTTAGAAATCGCTTACTGATCCTTCTGGTAATTGCTGGAATCACAGCTGCGCTGGCTACCCAATGGAAATACATGCGGTTCTCCAACTCGGAGGCCAATCTCCTGCCGATTGATCACCCGATCAGCCTTACTTATCAAAACTTTTTAGCTCAATTTGGCGAGGAAGGCAATATCGTGGCCGTTGCCATCACTAGTGCGGACCAAATATCTGCAGAATCCCTAGGGCATTGGCATGAATTTAGCCGCTCGCTGGAAAATTTGGAGGAAGTGGAGATGGTACTTTCCACCGAAAACGTACGCACACTTAAAAAAAGTGAATCCGGAGACCGATTTACTTTTAGCCCCTACTATGAAGATTCGAACCAAACCCCTGACCCTGAATCTTTAAAACATTTCTTTATCTCCCAACCGTTCTACGAACAAATCCTATACAACAAGGAAACGTCGACCGTGAGAACCTTGATTTATTTGGACAAAAAAATCGTCAATACTTCAGCCAGAAAAACCTTTATACTGGAAAAGTTTAACCCATTAGTTGAAAAATTCGAACAGAATTCTGGTCTGAATGCCTATGTCTCCGGTATGCCCTACATACGGACCATGAATGCACAAAGCATTATCGATGAAATTGGGCTATTCATATTGGGCGCATTGGTCGTGACTACCCTGATCTTCTTTTTCTTTTTTAGGTCCTACCGAGCCACCTTTATTTCTATGGCCGTGGTGATCATAGGCGTTATGTGGTCGTTTGGTATTTTGGGATTGTTGCGTTACGAAATCACTGTGCTTACCGCACTGATCCCCCCACTGATTATCGTCATCGGCATTCCGAATTGCATTTTCTTGATCAACAAATACCAACAAGAAGTAAAGAACCACGGGAACAAAGCGCTGTCCTTGATTAGGGTCATTGGAAAAGTGGGGAACGCCACCTTGATGACCAACATGACCACTGCTTCGGGGTTTGCCACATTTGCCTTGACCAACAGCAACTTGCTTAAAGAGTTCGGTATAGTCGCGTCCATCAATATCTTGGGCATATTCCTTTTGTCCATTGCCATCATTCCCATCATCTACAGTATGATGGATAAGCCCAAAGACAGGCACCTCAAACATTTAGAAAAAAGATGGATCGGTGGTTTTGTTCAGTGGACCACAGAGGTCGTACGCCATCACAGAGTAACTGTCTACATGATCGCCATTTCTGCACTAGCCATCAGTATTATAGGGATTTTCCAGATTAAAACCTCCGGGTCACCGATTGAGGATATGCCCAAAAACAAATCATTTTACCAAGATATCGGGTTCTTTGAACAGGAATTTACCGCCGTACTGCCCTTGGATATTGTAATAGAAACGAAGCAGAAAAATGGGGTTTATCGCCCAGCCACCTTGAAGCGAATCGATGAACTGCAGCAATACATAGAAACCGAGGAAAATCTGGCCAAGCCGCTGTCTGTAGTCAACCTGGTTAAATATGCCAAACAAGCCTACTACAATGGATTGCCTCAATACTATGAATTGCCCAGCCCTCAAGAGCGAAGTTTTATCAACCAAGCTATCCTCAACAGCAGTGCTTCACAAAACAACTTACTCAGTGCCTTCACTGATTCCAGTGGGCAAATCACCCGAATTTCCACAGGAATTAAGAACCTAGGAACCAAGGAAATGGAATTAGTGTACGGCGGACTAGACAAAACACTCGATCGACTTTTTCCCAAAGAGCAATACACTACCTATACGACGGGAAAAGCACTGTTGTTTCTCAAGGGAACTGAATACTTGATCACCAACTTATTGATCTCACTCTTACTAGCCATATTGCTCATCTCCTTATTTATGGCCTATCTGTTTAGATCGTTCAGAATGATCGTCATCTCGCTGATTCCCAATATATTGCCCTTAATCATTACGGCTGGAATCATGGGCTTTGTCGGTATTCCGATCAAGCCTTCAACCATTTTGGTGTTTAGTATTGCATTTGGTATTTCGGTGGACGATACCATTCACTTTTTGGCCAAATACCGCCAGGAATTGGTCTTGCATCAATGGAAAATTAAAGTCTCCGTATACGGAGCACTCAAAGAAACTGGAGTGAGCATGTTCTATACCTCTATCGTTTTATTTTTCGGATTCTCCATATTTACCGTATCTGATTTTGGCGGCACCATCGCCTTAGGTGCCTTAGTGTCCATCACTTTATTACTGGCTATGCTGTCAAACCTGGTGTTGCTGCCTGCCCTATTGCTCTCACTAGAAAGAAGTATCGCCAACAAAAACACCTTAAAAGAAATACCTCTGGATATCCTTCCTGATGATTCAGATCAATAATTTATCTTTGTTTCCTTATTTGCCTATTCAAGCTAACTATGAAAACGCCTACGATTTGCCAATTGCTCCTAGAAGACAAAACAGCCAAAAACATGACCGTTCAGGGATGGGTGCGCAGTTTTAGAAGTAACCGATTTATTGCGCTTAACGATGGATCAACCGGTCAAAATCTTCAGTGTGTGGTTGAATTTGAACAGTACGACCCCGCCTTATTGAAAAAAATCAGCGTAGGTGCAGCAGTAAAACTTACCGGAGACATCACTGAATCTGAAGGAGCAGGCCAAAAATATGAACTAAAGGTTTCGGAAATTACGGTTTATGGTACTTCTGATCCAGAAACGTACCCCATTCAGCCCAAAAAACACTCGCTTGAATTCCTGAGAGAGAAAGCACATCTTAGAGTGCGCACCAATACGTTTAGCGCCGTAATGCGATTGCGATCTAGGCTGGCCTATGCCGTTCACCATTATTTTACTACCCAATCGTTTTATTACGTCCACACCCCCATCATTACTGGGTCGGATGCAGAAGGTGCGGGTGAAATGTTTCGGGTAACTACGCTAGCTCCTCAAAATCCACCGGTGAACGAAGAGGGTAAAGTAGATTACAAAGAGGATTTTTTTGGCAAAGAAACCAACCTCACCGTATCTGGCCAATTAGAGGCCGAAACCTACGCCATGGCACTAGGCAAAGTATACACCTTTGGCCCGACCTTTCGAGCCGAGAACTCCAATACATCGAGACACTTGGCTGAGTTTTGGATGATTGAGCCAGAAGTTGCTTTTAACGACTTATGGGACAACATGGATCTGGCCGAGGACTTCATCAAGTACGTGATTAACGACGCACTGACGCACTGCAAAGAAGATTTAATTTTCTTGGAATCTCGCTTGCTAGAGGAAGAAAAAACAAAGCCTCAGGCTGATCGAAGTGAGTTGTCACTCATAGAAAAACTAAAATTTGTCACCGACAATAAATTCATCCGACTCTCTTACACCGAAGCAGTAGAGATACTGATGCAGAGCACACCGAACAAAAAGAAAAAGTTTCAATACCCCATTGAAGGTTGGGGTGTAGATCTACAAAGCGAGCACGAACGTTACTTGGTAGAAAAACACTTTAAGTGCCCCGTAGTTCTATACGATTACCCTGCTGAGATCAAAGCGTTTTATATGAGGCTCAACGAAGATCAGAAAACAGTTCGGGCCATGGATATTTTATTTCCAGGTATTGGAGAGATCGTTGGCGGGTCACAGAGGGAAGAACGTTTAGATGTGCTAGAGCAGCGCATGGAAGCCCTCGGAATTGATCCCAAGGAATTATGGTGGTATCTAGACCTAAGAAAATTCGGCACAGCCCCACATGCTGGATTTGGCCTAGGGTTTGAACGATTGGTTCTGTTTGTGACAGGTATGACCAACATCCGCGATGTCATTCCATTCCCGAGAACTCCGCAAAATGCAGAATTTTAACTTGGACTTTACCGCTGCTTAGTGTAGCTTCAAGACATGTTAAAACAACACCTACAACTTAAACTTTCTCAGAAATTATCCCCCCAGCAGATTCAACTCATGAAGTTGATTCAGCTGCCTACGCAGGCATTCGAGCAAAGAATTAGGCAAGAACTCGAAGAAAACCCAGCGCTAGAAAAAGGAAAAGAGGAGTTGGATCATGAAGTGTCCGACGTTTATGAGGATGATTTATACGAGAATGATCATCAAGAGATCGATGCTCAGGACGTCAATATCGATGATTATTTGAGTGATGACGAATTTCCCGACTACAAAACACAAAGCAACAATTACGCGGAACAAGAGGAACGAGAAATACCCTATGCCGCTGGTCAAAGTTTTTATCAATCCCTGATCGACCAACTTAACCAACAGATGACCACTGAACGAGAGTGGTTGATCGCTGCCTTTTTAATCGGGAGCATCGATGAAAGTGGTTATCTAAGAAGACCTATGCTGGATTTACTCGATGACCTCGCATTCAATGAAAATCTGATTGCTAGCGAACAAGAAGTGGAGCAAGTAATTGAACAATTTTTGCACAAACTAGATCCAGCAGGTGTGGGCGCACGAACTTTAGAAGAATGTCTTCTGGTTCAACTATCTAGAAAAACGAGCACAGAAGCGATAAAAAATGCAAAATTACTCATAGAAGTAGCCTTTGATGCGTTTAGCAAAAAGCATTATGATAAAATGATGCAACGACTGAAGTGGGATGAGCAAACGCTGAGGGAAGCATTGCATGAAATCGAAAAATTAAATCCAAAGCCAGGCAGTGCCTTCACTGAGCAAGGCAAAATCACGGAACACATTATCCCTGACTTCACACTCGTAGTCCAAGACGGATCTATAGATGTCCAACTCAACGGCAGGAACGCACCCGAGTTACACGTATCACAAGCGTACCAAACGCTCATGCATACCTATAAAGACGGAGCAGACAAGACGCCAAGCCTGAAGGAGGCAGTCACCTTTATCAAGCATAAACTCGATGCCGCTCAATGGTTTATCGACGCCATCAGACAGAGACAAGACACCTTGCTCAGAACGATGAATGCCATAGTTGCCCATCAAAAAGAGTATTTTCTCACCGGAGATGAAACAAAAATAAAGCCGTTGATTTTAAAGGATATCGCTCAAGAAATTCAAATGGATATCTCGACGGTATCACGGGTAGTCAACAGCAAATATGTCGATACTCCATACGGAACCCACTTAGTCAAATACTACTTTTCCGAGGGCATGAAAAATGATCAAGGGGACGATATATCCACCAAAGAAATTAAAACAATCTTGGGTCAAATCATCGAAGCGGAGGACAAGTCGAAACCATTAAACGACGATGATCTCACCAAAATACTCAAAGAAAAAGGGTACCCGATCGCGAGAAGAACAGTGGCCAAATATCGAGAGCAGCTTGGTCTTCCCGTAGCGAGACTCAGAAAATCACTATAAAATAAAAAACCCCAGTACTTGTGTACTGGGGTTTTTTCGTAGATCACAACAAAAACTACTCTAAGTTTCTAAATGCATCACCGTTGTAGGTGGTGTAATTAATCTTTAGAGAGTTTACTTTTCTCAACTCCATTTTAATATCTTGGATAATACCCATATTGGCATTTTTATCCACCTTAAGAGAGGTGGTCAAAACATTTTGAAGTTCTTGTGCTTTTTTGGCGCGTTCTGCCAAAATATAAGCCCCTACTTCTTTAGCATCAGCAAACTTATCGTTTAACTGTACTTTGGTTTCGGTACCAAACGCTTTTTGATACTCGCGAGTGGGTTTACCGGCATACACATAGATCACACGATCCTTTTTATCCAACTTTTTAATTTCGTTGGCATTAGGTAACGTGTTTTCAATTTTCAAAGAACTGTCCTTCATCACCGTTACGGTCATAAAGAAGAACAACAGCATGAAAACGATATCCGGCAAAGAAGCTGTAGAAACTGGTGGCAAATCGCCGCTTTTCTTCTTGTTAAACTTTGACATAATTTATCGTTTAAAATTATTTAATAGCTGTTTCAGCCTCAGAGAACTTCTGTGGATACAAATCTTGAATACGCTTCACTTTCTCTTTTAACTCCTCACGAATTTCGCTAGGTGTTTCTGGATTGTTGTACAAGTCTTCCATCTCGGTGAAATTTCTACGGTACAAACGCTGCGCTTCACGATTCCTTAGGTCGTTATAGGCTCCTACAATCTCGTTTTGAACGGCAATGTATACACCATACTTGGTTTCACGATCACTTTTCAAAGAGACAATTGCTTTTTCAGGATTATCTGAAGAACTCGCATCCCTTAATCCCTGACAATAATCACAGAACGGGTTATCTTGAGTAGCTTCAGACTTGGATAAACCTCCATTATCCAAAAAGGCAATTACCGATGTGCGCAAATCAGCCAATTCAACGGGTTGTTCATCTGCAAGTATTTGTCCATACTTGTTAACGTTCACCAAGAAAATGTTCTTTTGTTTAATAACAACGTCTGTATCAGGCGGTTCAATCGGAGGCAGCATACGGTCTAAGCCTGCATCAGTTTCAATAGTCGTGGTGACCAAGAAAAAGATGAGCAGCAAGAACGCAATGTCCGCCATTGAGCCAGCATTTACTTCTGGTGGTGCTCCTCTTCTAGCCATAATATTACTTTTTAAATACGCGTTTAAGACCTGGTCCTACCATGAGAACCACAGCGATCAGCATGAGGATGAAAAATACATTCAAGCCCATTCCAATATTTCTGATGGTTGATTCAGTAGTTTCAATCCCAAGATTGGCCATTTCTTCAACGCTAACATCAGAACCGCTGGAAAGGATGTAGGAGAGCAAAACAACTACCAACAATCCACCCAAAGACTTCAAGGTACTGACTAATATAGCTTTAGATGAAAGAATTCTCTTGATGGCAAAATATAATGTAGAAAATATAGCAATCGCCAACAACAAGTACGTGATCATGAACATTAAGCTCATAGAAGTACTTTCAACTGCCTCACTGGCAGGCATCTCCGCATCCGGAAGTTGAAACCACAGAATGGTTCCAATCAAGCCCAATGCGATTAATGCAATTTTTAAAAACTTATGCATGATTATATAACTTTAAATTGGGGCTTGATTATTTTTTGGTGTTCGCAGCCAACATATCGATCAAAGCGATAGAAGAATCTTCCATATCATTGATGATGCTGTCGATCTTTGCTACGATGTAGTTGTAGAAAATCTGCAAAATGATCGCAGTAATCAAACCAAATACGGTAGTCAAAAGGGCTACTTGGATATCACCAGCGATCAAAGACGCGCTCAAGTTACCTACAGCAGCAATTTTTTGGAACGCCTGAATCATCCCGATTACAGTACCCATGAACCCAAGCATCGGAGCTACTGCAATAAATAAAGATAACCAAGAAACGTTTTTCTCTAATTGACCCATTTGCACACCTCCGTAGGCAACTACTGCTTTTTCAGCAGATTCAATACCTTCTTTAGCGCGATCTAACCCTTGGTAGTAGATAGAAGCAACAGGACCTTTGGTATTTCTGCACAATTCTTTAGCAGCTTCAATCCCGCCAGAAGCTAATGCAGCCTCTACGTCTTCTCTAAGTTTAGCGGTGTTGGTTGTAGACAAGTTCAAGAAAATGATACGCTCGATGGCTACAGCCAAACCGAGGATCAAAGAAAGCAATACAATTCCCATGAAGGATGCACCTCCCTGGATGAATTGCTCTTTTAACACTTGTGTAAATCCTTTGGCTGCGGGAGCCTCTTCTTGCAAAACAACGGCAGCTGTAGTCAATGCAGCAGACATTTGACCAGCGATTGCTTTTGCGCTTACGATACTTGTACTTGTAACAAATAACCCAGCTACTGCTAGGATTGAAAATGGTTTTTTCATTGTGATCAACTTAAATTTTAGTTAGTTAATGGTGTTAAAGATAAAAAAATTAGTCAATAAAAAATTAAAACTTACTCAGCAGAGAGGAAGGGATTCGAACCCTCGATACACTTTTGGTGTATACACACTTTCCAGGCGTGCGCCTTCGACCACTCGGCCACCTCTCTAGTTTAAAAAACGGTCCAAATAACAAAAAAAAAGCTAGTAAATCAAACGATTGCGGTTAATTATTTTGCTCGCCACACAAAGAAGTTGACCACAGCGACCTAAGTTCTTGAGGGTCAATTTCAGAGCCCAACAAAACCATCAATTTGGCCAGGGCGGCCTCCGTAGTTAAATCTCTTCCACTGAGAATTTCCGGATGATTAAAACGGATACTTGTTTGGTAGTGATCATCCAACACCCCCCCACCAGCACACTGTGTTACGTGGCATAAAAGCACGTTTTGAGCTAGCGCCTCATGGATGATTTCGTGCAGCCAAGGTGCGTCTGGAGCATTCCCGGCACCAAAAGATTCGATTAACACGGCCGAGAGACCTGCCTCGAGCAGCACAGAGCGAACCAGTGACTGAGGCATACCAGGATATAGCTTCAGAAGCCCTACCTTATTGTTCAAGCGTTTATGAAAAACGGGGGAAGCAAGCATACTGCGCCACAAATATCCGTGGTTAACCTCTAATTGAACCCCGGATTCCACCAGCGCAGGATAGTTAAACGAGGCAAATGCATTAAAATGAGAGGCGCTTACCTTAGTCGTTCTGTTGGCTCTGTATAATTTGTATTCAAAATAAAGGCCGACTTCTTGAATCACGGGAACCCCTTCCTGGTGTAGTGCCGCAATTTGTATAGCCGTGATCAAATTCTCTTTAGCGTCGGTCCTTAAATCACCGATGGGCAACTGTGAACCCGTGAAGATGATCGGCTTGGGTAAGCCGCGCACCATAAACGACAAAGCAGAAGCGGTATAACTCATGGTGTCGCTGCCGTGTAACACTACGAATCCGTCGTAGTTCTGGTGGTTAACCTCCAATAATTCCACTAATTCAATCCAGTGACTGGGTTGCATGTTACTGGAATCCATGGGTTGAGCAAAAGAAATAGAAGAGATGATACAATCCAGCCATTTCAATTCGGGAATCTGGGCTACCAAATGATCAAAGTCAAATGGTTTCAATGCACCATCCTCCGGATCTTTCACCATACCGATGGTCCCACCGGTGTAAATCACCAAAATTTTGGCTTTATAAGGTTTCATCAGACCAGTTAAATAGGGTTTTGGCGTTAGCTGAAGTGACTTGACCTATTTCTTGTTCACTCACACCGTACAGTGCCGCTAATTTGGCCACCACTAAGGTAAGGAATTCAGGTTCATTTCGTTTCCCTCTATGAGGTACCGGAGCTAAATACGGGGCATCTGTCTCCAAGAGCACATGTTCCAGTGGAATTTGATTGATCCACTGATCGATTTGCCCATTTTTAAAGGTCACTACGCCACCAATTCCTAAGTAAAGCCCTAAGGAAATAGCTCTTTGTGCTTGAGAAAAATCACCTGTAAAACAGTGAAACACCCCTCGATGAAGCCCATCAAAAGAAGTCAACACGTCGAAAACCTCATCAAAAGCTTGTCGGCAATGGATCGCAAAGGGGAGATTAAAGTCCCGAGCCCACTGGATTTGCCGGGCAAATGCCTCTTGTTGTTCCTTCAAATAGGTTTTGTCCCAATAGAGATCGATACCTATTTCTCCTACAGCAATACATTTTTCTGTAGACAATTGATGGTGTACATGAGTTAACTCCTGCTCAAATCCCGGACCCACGTGCGTGGGATGAAGTCCCGCCATCACAGAAACACAAAACGGATACGCCTTTTCTAGTTGGCGCATCCGTTGTGTATACGTTGAATCGATAGCTGGAAGTATAAACCGTTGAACACCGGCAGTCAACCCCCTTTCGATGACTTGTGCTACATCATCATCGAATTCTGGCACATATAAATGAGTATGGGTGTCTACAAACACAGAAACTATAGTTCGAGCGCTTGCTTAACCTGATTGTTCATCAGCACTTCAATTGGATTCTCCAAAGCCTCTTTAACAGCCACTAAGAAACCAACTGACTCACGACCATCGATAATTCTGTGGTCATAAGAAAGGGCCACATACATCACAGGTGCCGCCACGATCGCTCCATCTTTAACGACTGGGCGCTCCACAATGTTATGCATCCCTAAAATGGCGCTTTGAGGAGGATTGATGATCGGTGTAGACAACATAGAACCAAAAACACCTCCGTTGGTGATGGTAAACGTACCTCCCGTCATCTCATCTACGGTAATAGCCCCTTCACGAGCGCGCACAGCCAATCTTTTTACCTCAGCTTCTACCCCTCTAAAACTCAACAATTCAGCATTTCGGATTACGGGCACCATCAAACCTTTGGGACCTGAAACCGCAATACTGATGTCGCAAAAATCATAGGTGATCATGTCCTTGTCATCGATCATCGAATTGACCGCTGGGAACATTTTGAGGGCACGGATAACCGCTAGCGTAAAGAAGGACATAAATCCTAAACCAACACCGTGTTTCGCGGCAAATGCATCTTTATACTCTTTGCGCAAGGCAAATATCGCGCTCATATCCACCTCGTTAAAGGTGGTGAGCATCGCGGTTTCATTTTTAGCAGCCACCAAACGCTCGGCTACTTTTCTGCGCAACATCGACAACTTAGTTCTCGACTCCCCTCTACTTCCATGTGTGGGCGCAGATCCCATAGAAGGTACCGCTTGTTGCGCATCCTCCTTGGTGATTCGACCTTCCCGACCTGTTCCAGCTACTTGAGCGGGATCAATTCCTTTTTCCGCCAAAATCTTTTGAGCAGCCGGCGAGGCAATTCCAGCACCTTTTTGAGGTGTTGTCACTGCAGGAGCTGAGGCAGCTACCGGAGCTGGTGTAGCGACAGGATCCGTTTCTTTTTTGGCCTCGACCGAAGGAGCTGATTTGGATGCACCAGATGGTTTAGCGGCAGCTGTGTCGATCAAACAAACCACTTGCCCAACGGCAACTGCATCTCCCTCTTCAGCCTTAAGCGTGATGATACCACTTGCCTCAGCAGGCAATTCCAAAGTGGCTTTATCTGAGTCCACCTCAGCGATGGCTTGGTCTTTTTCAACATAATCCCCATCGGCCACCAACCAAGAGGCAATTTCAACCTCGGTGATGGATTCTCCTGGAGAAGGAACTTTCATTTCTAGTATCATGGCGATAAAATTAGTTCAATTAGAGAGAAAACACTTGATCAATTACATCCTGATGGCGCTTTTTAGCGCGTACAGGGCTACCTGCTGCCGGCGAAGCATACATATCTTGTGCCGCCAAAGTCCATTGGGACACACCTGGGTAATGCATCAACAAATAGCTCCAAGCCCCCATGTTTCTGGGCTCTTCTTGGGTCCAAATCCATCGATCTGCCTGGGTATATTTTGCCATGACCGCTTCAATTTGATCAACGGGAAGCGGAAACAACTGCTCGATACGCACTAGGGCCACATCTGAACGATGGAGCTCTTGGCGTTGGGCTAGCAAATCATAGTAAAACTTACCTGTACAAAAAACCACTTTGCGCACTTGGGATGCTTGAGCTGTTGCGTCATCGATCAACTCCTGAAATTGACCCTGTGAAAAATCAGCTAGCGAAGAGGTAGCCAGCGGATGGCGCAATAAAGACTTAGGCGTGAATACCACCAAAGGTTTGCGGTACGCTGCTTTGAGTTGTCTTCTGAGCAAGTGGAACATATTGGCTGGGGTAGTACAGTCTGCGACAAACATATTGTCTTTAGCACACAATTGTAAAAATCGCTCCATGCGGGCGGAAGAGTGCTCTGCACCCTGTCCTTCGTATCCGTGGGGCAACAACATCACCAATCCATTTTGCAACTCCCACTTATCTTCCGCTGCCGAAATATATTGGTCAATCATAATTTGGGCTCCATTGGAGAAATCCCCAAATTGAGCCTCCCAAATGGTCAGCGCCTTAGGATGAGCCATAGCATAACCGTATTCATAGCCCAATACACCGTATTCGGACAAATGAGAGTTGAAAATATGGAAATCTCCTTGACGTGAAGGCATATCTCTGAGCAGAACCACTTCTTGTTCGGAGTCCTCCACTTTAAGCACGGCGTGTCGGTGAGAAAAAGTCCCTCGTTCCACGTCTTGTCCAGAAATACGCACATCAAAACCTTCTTCGAGCAGGGATCCGTATGCGAGTAATTCGCCCATCGCCCAATCGAGCTGATCGGTTTCAAAGACCATCTTTCTTCGGTCCTCAATCAGTTTGTCGACTTTGCGCAAAAACTTCAAGCCTTTGGGCAATTCAGTCAGGTGAGCAGCGATCGATTTTAATCGGTCTTGTGGGTAGGCCGTAGTTACTTTTAGGGCCATTCCCTGCTCTGTAGCTGGAGTGCAGTCCTTCCAGGCATCGGCCATAAAGGGAGTAACCACTGTTTTTTTCACCTTGCGGGAATCTTCCAACTGCATCTCAAGCTCTTGTTTGTACTGTTCTTCTAAACTAGCTACAAAAGCCTGGTCGATCACCCCCTCTGCCAACAGCTTTTGGGTGTAAATCTCTTTGGGATTCTCGTGGGCCGCAATCGCCTTATACAACTTAGGCTGGGTAAATCTAGGCTCATCACCTTCGTTATGTCCGTATTTCCTGTACCCCAACAAATCGATAAACACATCGCGTTTAAAGGTCATGCGGTAGTCTAAGGCAAATAGGGCCGCATGCACCACCGCCTCCGCGTCGTCTGCATTGACATGCAGTACAGGAGACAAGGTCACCTTTCCGATGTCCGTGCAATAGGTTGAAGAACGCGCATCCAAATAATTGGTCGTAAAGCCAATTTGGTTGTTGACTACCATGTGAATGGTTCCCTCAGTGCGGTAACCATCTAGTTGAGCCATCTGCACAATTTCATACACAATACCCTGTCCGGCGATAGCTGCGTCTCCGTGTACCACGATGGGCAGTACTTTGGAAGGATCTTGGGCGTAGGTATTGTCTTGTTTGGCCCGAGCAATCCCTTCCACCACAGCACCAACAGTTTCCAAGTGCGAGGGGTTGGGAGCGATATTCATGGTGATTTCGTTGCCGTTATCGGCTGTTCGGGCTGAAGTCCAGCCCAGGTGGTATTTCACGTCCCCGTCAAAAACTACTTGTTCGTAATCCTTGCCGTCGAACTCGCTAAAAATATCCTTAGCAGACTTACCAAAAATATTCATCAGTACATTCAACCTCCCTCGGTGGGCCATACCCATGACAAACTCTTTAACACCTATAGAGGCTGCTTTTTCAATAATGGCGTCGATCGCAGGAATTAACGATTCATTGCCCTCGAGTGAAAAACGCTTCTGCCCTACGTATTTGGTGTGTAAAAACATCTCAAAACTGACCGCTTGGGTCAGTTTTTTAAGGATGTGTTTCTTTTGATCTGCCGTGAAACTAGGTTGGTTGTCGTTGACATTAATCCAGTTTTGAATCCACTGAACGCGATCTGGTTTGCGGATGTACATGTACTCGACACCGATGGACTGACAATAGATCGCTTGCAAGTGATCGATAATATTGCGCAATGAGGTGGCCTTCAAGCCCAAGATCTCTCCAGCGGAAAAAACCGTATCTAAATCAGCGGCGTTCAATCCGAAATTTTCTAGATCAAGAGTAGGCTCATAGGTCCTTCTAGCGCGCACTGGATTCGTTTTGGTAAATAAGTGACCCCTTGACCGGTAAGCGTCAATGAGTTTCACGACCATAAATTCCTTGCGGATTGAATCGGGAACGGATTCAGAAAGCGCGCCCATCTGTGGTAACTCACTTCCGGTTAACGTGGCGCTAGAAAACTCTTGCCCAAAATCAAATCCTTGAAAAAATGCCCGCCAGCTCGGCTCTACCGAATCAGGATTGACCAAATAACGATCGTATAGGTCAGCAAAAAACGCAGTGTGTGCTGCGTTGAGAAATGAATACTTGTCCATTGAATTGCATTAAGCCTTAACGGCAAAAAAACATTCAAAAGTACACTATTTCCGGATTTTTACCTCTTTTAAACGCCTAAAAAACAAGGAAATTTACGGGGTTGACTGCTTGTAGATCCGTCCATCCTTCATGACAAACACCACACCTAAGGCTGCTTCGGCTCCACGGTCTGGATGTTGAGACAATGCGATCAGATCAGCTAAAAAACCAGGGGCGACCCGACCGAGTTGATCTTCCATGCCCAAAAGCGCTGCATTGGTTGTGGTAGCCGCTTTTAGGGCTGCTTTAAAAGGCATCCCGGACTGCTCCATATAGACAAATTCACGAGCGTTATCACCGTGGTGGGACACCCCGGAATCCGTTCCAAAAGCAATATTTACGCCCTTTTGGTAAGCTTTAGCAAAGGTAGCTGAGGTAATGGGCCCTACCTCAAGTGCCTTGGCGGTAACCATCGGCGGATAGTATCCGGGGATTTTTGCGTTGTTCATCACGTGTTGGGCCGCAGATAATGTGGGTACCAAATAAGCATCGTGCTTTTTCATCAATTCCATGGTTGCCTCGGACATAAAACTGCCGTGTTCAATCGTTTTGATTCCCGCGATAACAGCGCGTCTCATACCTTCATCTCCATGCGCATGTGCGGCAGTAAGCATGCCATAATCAGCAGCCGTTTCGACAATAGCTTTGATTTCTTCCACAGTGAACTGGGGATTATGTCCGTTTTTGGCCATGGACATCACTCCGCCTGTCGCCGTGATTTTAATCACATCAGCTCCTTCTTTGTAGCGTTGACGCACAGCCTTTCTGGCTTCATCCACTGAATTAATCACTCCTTGCGCTGGACCTGGATCTCCCATTAAATCTGCGCGAACTCCATTGGTCGGATCAGCATGCCCCCCCGTTGAAGCGATGGATTTGCCTGCAGTCCAAATACGCGGGCCATCCACCGAGCCTCTGGCGATCGCTTTTCTCAATGCGATATTGACACCTGACCCACCTAGATCACGCACAGAGGTAAAACCAGCCTGCAGTGTTTTCTGGGCAAATGCGACCGACTCAAAAGCCACATCTTCTTTGTTGTACAAAAACTTATTGAGGTAGGTTTCTGGATGTATTTCACTTTCAATGTGCACGTGAAGATCGATCCATCCCGGCATCAAGGTAGCCGTTTTTAAATCGACTAATTGATCTGATGCTCCACCATTCTGCCATCCTGAGGCAATGGACAAGATTTTATTTCCCTCGACAATCACGGTGGATTGACTCGAAGTTTTTTGGGTAGCTGGATCGTAAATACCCCCGCACTGGATGTAGGTTTTTTGCCCCCATACCAAAGCACTGGTACACAAGGCCACTAGAAAAGAGATTTTTTTCATCAGGATCAATTATGGTTGGTCCTGTGAACTTACTATTTTTTTCTGATATTTTGTTCCCAAGCCCAAGAGGAGGCCAAAGATTCTTCTAAAGTGTACCTCGCTTTCCAACCGAGAACTTGCTCCACCTTTTGGGTGTCTGCATAGGCGGCGATAACATCCCCGGGTCGCTTGGGCGCTATGGCGTAGTTCAGTTTCACCCCAGTAGCTGCCTCAAACGCGTGCACCACTTCCAAAACAGAGTTGCCCTGACCAGTACCTACATTAAACACCTCATAAGATTGATTCATGGAGCCGCCCAAAATGCGCTCCAAAGCAGCCAAATGGGCCTCGGCCAAATCCACCACATGAATGTAATCACGGATGCACGTACCGTCTGGTGTGGGGTATTGATCCCCAAACACCGACAAGCGCTCGCGTATCCCGATGGCGGTTTGGGTGATAAAGGGCACCAGATTTTGCGGCACCCCCAAAGGCAACTCCCCGATCAGTGCGGAGGAATGAGCGCCTATCGGATTGAAATAGCGCAGCGCGATGGCTTTAATTCGGTTGGATACCGCGCAGAGGTCTCTGATGATTTCCTCCCCTATTTGCTTGGTATTGCCATAGGGAGATTCCGCAGGCTTAATCGGTGCACTTTCGGTGATCGGCAAGGAATCTGCCTGCCCATACACCGTACAAGACGAACTGAATATCAGAGCGCTTCCAGGAATTTGGTCCAAAGCGGCCAACAGATAAATTAAACTGCATAGATTGTTTTGGTAGTACTTTAAAGGTTCTTGTACACTCTCTCCTACCGCCTTGTAGGCCGCAAAGTGAATAGCGCCCATCAAGTCTTTTTCTCGGGCAAACAATTCGGCCACTTCCTGCTTTTCAGCCAAATCCATAGCGTAAAAAACGGGGCGTTTTCCGGTAATTTGTTCGATCCCCTCGAGCACCTCTTGACGGGTGTTGGACAAATTATCCACCAAAACCACTTCGTACCCCTTTTCAATCAACACGACTGCCGTGTGAGACCCGATGTAGCCTAAGCCACCTGTAATTAGAATTTTAGCCATCTGTACACAGGAATTTTGCCAGCGATTGGGCGATGTATGTTTGTTGTTCTTCGTCCAGTTCCGTATGCATAGGCAAGGAAATTACTTGCTCAGAAATGCGATTGGTCACTTCAAAATCAGCCTCGTTGTACCGATCGCTGAGGTATGCTTTTTGGCGGTGCAAAGGAATGGGATAATACACCCCTGATGGAACGCCTAAAGACTGCAGATGCGCGACCAAACCATCCCTGAGATCGGCGGGCACCAACAGGGTGTACTGGTGAAATACATGACAGTCACACTGAGCGCAAATAGCCCCACAACCAGAACTCATTTTAGGTAAAACAACCCCAGGAACCCCAGAGAGCAGTGTGTTGTATCGCTGAGCAGCCAAGCGACGTTTTTGATTGTAGCTGTCCAATCTAGGCAGCTTGGCGTTCAAGACAGCCGCTTGTAACGAATCCAACCTAGAGTTAACCCCGACCACGTCGTGGTGGTAGCGGATATACATACCGTGGTTGACAATACCTCTTAACCTATGGGCCAATGCCTCGTCTTGACAAAACAAAGCCCCTCCATCTCCATAACATCCTAAGTTTTTAGACGGGAAAAAAGAGGTGCAACCCACATGACCCATGGTCCCTGCTTTGGCTTTGCGGCCATCGCTAAAGGTGTAGGTAGCACCGATGGCTTGTGCATTGTCTTCCACCACATAAAGGTTGTGTTTTTGTGCGATCGCTAGAATAGCCTCCATATCCGCGCATTGGCCGAATAAATGCACCGGAACGATGGCTTTGGTTTTTGGGGTAATAGCGCGTTCAATCGCCTGAGGATCGATACAAAAAGTATCGGGCAAAACATCGACCAACACGGGTGTAAGTTGTAACAGGGCAATAACTTCTACGGTAGCGGCAAAGGTGAAATCAGCCGTGATTACCTCATCTCCTGGTTGCAGATCCAACCCCATCATAGCGATTTGAAGAGCGTCTGTACCGTTGGCACAGGGTATGACGTGGGCAACGTCTAAATATTTTTCTAGAGCTGTTGAGAAGGATTGAACTTCAGGTCCATTGATAAACGAGGACTGATCGAGTACGGTCTCAAACCGTTCGGCAATTTCTGCTTTGATGTCCTGGTATTGACCTTGGAGGTCGACCATTTGGATTTTTTTCATGAATGTGATTTATGCCACAAATCTACAAATATTCTCTCCAGGCCCTAGTGCAATAAAAAGGAAACGTAAATTAGCACCATGCAATTGTTGTACCGCTTACTGCTGATCAAAATATCGTTTTGGCTCCCCGTGTTGGCTAGGGTATTTCCTGTATTGCGCACCTTTGTAGACGGCAGAAAAAATACCATCGCCTACCTGACCAGTCATCGACAACAAAACAAACCACTGATTTGGATGCATGTTTCCTCCTATGGCGAATGGCAACAAGGCCAACCTGTTTGGAAAAAACTCCACCAAAAATACCCCAACCACCAATTTGCGCTGAGTTTCTTCTCCGCCTCTGGTTATGAACTAGTGGCTCCCACCATGGACCATCAAAACGATTTGGTTTGTTACATCCCCCTAGATGGCTTGGGTCGGTCTAGACAGTTTTTACAGGCCCTGCAACCCAAGGTGGCTCTGTTTGTCAAATACGACATATGGCCCATGATGATGCAGGCGTTGAAGGAACAAGGCATCAAATCACTCCTGTTTTCAGCGGTCTTTCGTTCCCAACAGCCTTATTTTAGGAACTATGGAGGGCTTTTTCGCCAAGCCCTAAGCAAACTATCCCATGTTGAGGTACAGGACCAAGCTTCATGGGAACTGTTGACGAGCATCGGGATGACCCGAGTCTCCGTCTCCGGAGATACCCGATATGATCGCGTAAAAGAAACGTCTTTGAACCTTAAAAACGTTGATTTTGTGGATGTGCTGGCTCAGGGAGGACCAGTAGTGGTGTTGGGGAGTGCTTGGAAAGAGGACATGCACCTGTGGAAAATGGCCATAGAGGACACCAAAATGGATTGTCTTTGGGTGGTGGCCCCTCACAAAATGGACGCCAACCACCTTGATGAGCTATTGGCCAATGTCCCCCAGCCTGTGTTAAAATACAGTGCTTGGTCAGCGCAAGGATACCCCACTCCCGAGGAAAATCCCGTTCTGGTGATTGACAATTTTGGCTTGTTGGGTAGTTTATATCAAAAATCCACCGTCGCCTACATCGGCGGGGGACTGAAAACTGGACTGCACAACACCTTAGAGGCCGCCGTATACGGGGTTCCTTTATTGATTGGTCCTGAGTACAAAAAATTTAGAGAGGCCCAAAGTTTGGTAGACCTAGGTGGTGCCTGGGTTATTTCGACACCAGCTCAAGCGCACCAGGCGTTAAAAACATTGCTCAATCAACCAGAAACAAGAGCAAAAATGGGCATTACCAATGCGGGACTGGTAGAAAAACACCTCGGTGCCACAGAAAAAATTGTGCATCGTTTGGAGACTTTGTGTACATTGGCCGCCAACTAAACAACCAACCCATGCAAAATAAACTGTTCAGACTCTCCATGGTGGCTGCCTTGGCGGGTTTTTTATTCGGATTTGACACCGTTGTCATCTCTGGAGCAGACCAAAAACTACAAACTCTATGGCAATCTACCGACTTTTTTCATGGAACAGTCGTGATGGGTATGGCCCTGTGGGGCACGGTGATCGGCGCACTTTTTGGCGGATGGCCGACCCAACGGATAGGCCGTAAAAAAACACTTTTTTGGATCGGTATCCTCTACTCTGTATCAGCTGTTGGATCAGCTTTAGCTCAAGACCCTGTTAGTTTTGCTGTATTCCGCTTTCTTGGCGGCTTGGGTATTGGCGCCTCTACCATAGCTGCTCCAGCCTATATTTCAGAGATTGCCCCCGCGAAAGACCGAGGCCGATTGGTTGGTTTTTATCAGTTTATGATTGTATTTGGCATCCTTATTGCCTTTTTGTCCAATTACCTTTTGGAAGGAATTGGGCCTAATGACTGGCGTTGGATGATGGGCGTGGAAGCTTTTCCAGCACTCGCTTACACGGCTATGGTCTTCTTTGTCCCCATGAGCCCGCGTTGGCTGGTATCCAAGGATCGGGTGGACGAAGCCAAATCAGTATTGCAGATATTGGGATCCGATTTAAGTATCGATGATTTGGTAAAAGACCACGCGCACAGTCAAAGTGTTCAAGGGTTATCGGAATCGGTCTTGGATAAAAAATACCGCTTCCCGCTCACCTTGGCCATCTTGCTGGCGTTTTTTAATCAATTTTCCGGTATCAACGCCTTTTTGTATTACGCGCCGAGAATCTTTGAAGCCGCAGGTCTAGGAGCCAGCACCGCACTGCTCAGCGGTATAGGTGTTGGTGTGGTGAATCTCATTTTCACCCTAATCGGCATCAACTTAATCGACCGATTAGGTAGAAAAACATTGATGTATTGGGGGTCTTTTGGCTACATCGTCTCCCTTTCCCTAGTGGCACTTGCTTTTGCTGGATCTTGGGGTGGTTTGTGGGTGCCTATTTTTCTGTTCCTATTTATCGCCTCGCACGCCATTGGGCAGGGCACGGTGATTTGGGTCTATATCTCAGAGGTGTTTCCCAACCATTTGCGCAGCAGTGGTCAAGCGTGGGGCACATCGACCCACTGGGTATTGGCCGCGATCATCCCCTCAATGGTCCCTGTTTTGTTCACTTGGATTGGTCCCGCCCCAGTATTTGGATTTTTTGCCTTGATGATGGTGCTTCAACTCGCCTTTGTGCGTTGGATGATGCCTGAAACTAAAGGGGTTCCCCTCGAGGAGTTGAGCGCTTCATTGACCAAAAGCAAAAAGTAATCAAACAAAAAAGCCCTTCACATGAAGGGCTTTTTCTTTGTACAGGCGGAGAGACTCGAACTCTCACACCTCGCGGCACTAGATCCTAAGTCTAGCGTGTCTACCAATTCCACCACGCCTGCAAAAGGTCTGCAAATATAAAAGGAAAAATTTGAATTTAAATGACCTAAGGCCAAAAAGTTCTTTTTGTACTTTTAGACTTTATTTTATTCCATGAAAGATCTACCCAATTACCTAGAAAACCACCGTGAACGCATGCTCGAAGAGCTCTTTGAATTGTTGCGCATTCCCTCAGTAAGCGCTGACCCAGCCTACAAGAACGATGTGGCCAAAGCAGCGGAAGTAGTGGCTGAACACCTCAAATCAGCCGGTTGTGATGGGGTAACCATCTTTCCCACAGAGGGACATCCCATCGTTTACGGAGAAAAAATAATCGACCCTGCCCTACCGACCGTTTTGGTCTATGGACACTATGATGTGCAGCCTGCTGACCCTATTGAATTATGGGAAAGTCCGCCGTTTACTCCCGTGATTAAAAAAACAGAACTGCATCCAGAGGGGGCGATATTTGCCCGTGGGGCCTGCGACGATAAAGGCCAGATGTTCATGCATGTCAAGGCTGTGGAATGGATGATACAGTCCGGCAATCTGCCCTGCAACGTGAAATTGATGATCGAAGGTGAAGAGGAAGTCGGCAGCGACCACTTGGAATCGTTTGTGGCCCAAAACAAATCAAAACTAGCCTGTGATGTCATCCTGATCTCGGATACAGGCATGATCGCCAACGACGTGCCCTCAATCACTACGGGACTCAGGGGACTGAGCTATGTAGAGGTATCGGTAACGGGACCAAACCGCGACTTGCATTCCGGCTTGTACGGAGGGGCTGTTGCCAATCCAATCAATGCGCTTTGCGAGATGATTGCCGCCCTAAAAGACGAAAATCAACACATCACCATTCCCGGTTTCTACGACAAAGTGGAAGTGGTTTCTGTGGAAGAGCGCGCTGCTATGGCCCAAGCCCCTTTTGACTTAGAAGCCTATCAAAAGGCGTTGAATATCGCTTCTGTTAGGGGGGAAAAAGGATACACCACCAATGAGAGAAATTCGATTAGACCTACCCTAGACGTCAATGGAATTTGGGGTGGATACACCGGTGAAGGTGCCAAAACCGTGATTGCGTCTACCGCCTATGCCAAAATATCCATGCGTTTGGTTCCTCACCAAGACTGGCATGAAATCACCCGACTGTTCAGCGATTATTTCACCTCTTTGGCACCTGAGGGTACGACAGTAACGGTAAAGCCACACCACGGAGGAATTCCCTACGTAATGCCCACGAACCATCCTGGATACCAGGCCGCACACAAAGCCTACGAACATACCTTTGGAGTGGCTCCGATACCACAGCGCAGTGGGGGAAGCATTCCAATTGTCGCTCTGTTTGAACAGGAACTCGGATGCAAATCTGTGTTGATGGGATTTGGGTTGGATTCGGATGCGATTCACTCGCCCAACGAACACTACGGGGTGTGGAACTACTTTAAAGGTATAGAGACCATACCTTACTTTTATCAGTATTTTGTCGAGGCATCTGCTACGTAAAACAATTCAGCGGCCCATCCATCAGCCTTAAACCATTGATCAGGGGCCAGCGCAAGCTGGCCCCCTTTGTTTTGCAAGACACCTTGGACCAACAAAGGTTGGGTCACCTCCGTAAAATATGGGCGCAATGCATCGGGTAAGGTTTGGGGGTCGACCCCCCAAATGGTGCGCAGTCCGGTCATCACCAATTCGTTATACCGATCGGCTTCTGAAAGCACCTCAACGGTTTGTGGAGTGATTCCTTGGGAAAGGGACTTGATGTATTGAGGGTTGTTGGACACGTTCCAAGACCTGGAAAAACCATCAAAGGAATGGGCTGAAGGTCCAATTCCAACGTAGGATTTTCCTTGCCAATAGGCCGTGTTGTTTCGGGCGTAAAAGCCGTCTCGGGCAAAATTGGAAATTTCGTAGTGCGCATACCCCCCCTGCTCCATGGATTGAACCAGAACGTCGAAGTGGTCTGCGGCCAGTGCTTCACTTAACGCTGGCCTAACCCCCTTTTTTATTTCATGGTCCATAAGGGTTTTGGGCTCTTGGGTCAACGCATAAGCGGATACATGGGTGGGTCTAAAGGACAAAGCGCGTTGGATGTGCTCTGCCCACTGTTCCACAGTCATTCCAGGGATGCCGTAAATTAAATCCAAAGAGAAATCGGTGTATTGTGCTGCAGCGCCTTCCAGCGCACTCAAGGCTTGGGAGGCGTTGTGGGCCCGATTCATGGACACCAGATGATTTTGGTCGAAACTCTGAATCCCAAGGCTCAATCGATTGATCGAAGTGTCCTTCAAGGCCCTGAAGTATTCGGGAGTGAGGTCGTCAGGATTGGCCTCCAAGGTGATTTCAGCACCGGGTTCCACCTGCCAGTGCCGGTGAATTTCCTCCATCAATTCATTGATTTCGGCAGCACTCAATAGGGAGGGCGTCCCTCCTCCAAAATAGACGGTGGCCAAGGGCGCCCGCTGAGCGGGCGCCCTTAGAGCCATCTCCTGCTTCATCGCCTGAATCATGGGGGATTTTAATCCTGTGTTCGTAGAAAAGTGGAAATCGCAATAAGCGCAGGCTTGGCGACAAAAGGGGATATGCAGATAAAGTCCCGACATATCAACTGATGCGGTCTTTGTTCTGGGTAACGAAGGCGTCCCATCCGCTATACCCTCCTTTTTTGGGTTTGGGTATGGAGACCGCAGAGGGCTTAGGAGCTTGCTCCAAACCAGCTGCAGCGCTGGGACCATTAAAAAAATGGCAGACAGCTGCGGCCAATCCATCGGTGCTGTCCAGATTTTTAGGCAATTCCTTCAAATCCAGCATACTCTGCAGCATTTTAGCCACCTGTTCTTTGCTGGCATTCCCGTTACCCGTGATGGCCATTTTTATCTTCTTGGGCAGGTATTCTGTGATCGGAACTTGCCTGGATAGGGCTGCGGCCATAGCTACCCCCTGGGCACGGCCCAACTTGAGCATCGACTGCACATTCTTTCCAAAAAAGGGAGCCTCTATCGCCATCTCATCCGGGTGGTAGGTGTCGATGAGCTCAACGGTTCGGTCGAAGATTAATTTGAGCTTGGTATAGGGATCGGGGTATTTGTGCAGGAGCAATTCATTGAGTTGCACAAAACTCATTTTTTGACCTACCACGCGGATAATCCCAAAACCCATGATGGTCGTTCCGGGATCGACCCCCAAAATTATGCGCTCTGATGATTTGGAGCTTTCTTTCATTTGAGAGCCGTATTCAGGGTGTCTTTGGCTTGGTAAGCCGATGACCAAACCATCGGCAAGCGGTAAAGCGAACCGACAGGAACCCCGCGCTTTAACGCAGGAGCCACGACCGGCATTTTTTCAAAAACTTGATTAAAACGCGACTGCCAAAGGGGCAAGGAATCTTGGAGGGCCAAAGAGGGAGTAGCGAGGGAATCCATAAACACATGTCCTTGAGCAGTAACCCGGACAATACCCCATAAGGTATCTGCGGAAGATAAGGAACCTGAAGTGGTTGAGGATTGCAGGACAACGCTCAATTGATCGCTCAAGGACTCCGTAAAACAGGCCAATAATTCCGCTTGACTCCTATCCTCAGCACACCCTTCAAATACGGGATAACGGTCTACTTGTTTCCAATCAACCGTTTGCCTATCTTGTGATAAGATATCTTGTTTGAGGGCTTCTTTTGGAGCAAACCACTGACAAGAAGCCAACAAAAAGACCAAAAAAAGTAAGGCGCTTTTTTGCATGCCCCGAAGATACATCAATTTTTAAACCCGAGTAACCCTGATAACTGACTGATTATGGACGTATTGCTGTTTGTGTTGGGCCTAATATTTGTTTTGGTGGGATTGGCCGGGGCCTTTCTACCTGTATTACCTGGACCTCCGCTTTCTTGGGCGGGTTTGTTGCTCTTACACCTTACGGATGCCGTACCTATGGACAAAACGTTTTTGATCATTACCGCTTTGTGCGCTGCAGCTGTATTTGCCGCTGACCTCGTGTTACCCGCCTGGGGCACCAAAAAATGGGGCGGATCCCCCGCTGGTGTCAAAGGCTCGATGGCAGGCATTTTGTTAGCGCTTTTTATCCCGGTACTCGGAGTCTTTGGATTTCTGATTTTGCCCTTTCTCGGCGCCCTGGTCGGCGAATATTTCTTCAATCCCAAAAAAGAAAATCCTTGGAAAGCAGCCATGGGTAGTCTGGCAGGCTTCGTAGCAGGCACCCTGCTCAAAGGAGCTTTAAGCGCCATTTATCTTTACTATTTTGTTTCTATCGTCTGGCAATACCGCACAGACCTCTTCGGATTTTAATTTTTTTCTATGAGTGAGCAAATCCCGTTCCGCTACGGAATAGATACCTTAGATGCCACTACTGCCCTGGCCCTGGCCCAAGGAACACGTCAAGGAGTGATCGATGATCAGGCTAAAGAAAAAATTGCAAAAAGCCACCTCGATGTGGCTGAAATGGCCCAAGGTTCTGCCAGCGTCTATGGCATTAATACGGGATTTGGTCCCTTATGCACGACTAAAATAGCCCCCAAAGACACCTTAGCCCTTCAGCGAAATATCCTGATGAGTCATGCGGTTGGTGTGGGTAAACCCATTGATCGTTCCTTGAGTGCCTTGATGATGGTGCTGAAAATTCACGCATTGGCCCAGGGGTATTCAGGTATCTCACTAGCTACCTTAGAGCGCATCAAAAATATGCTGGACTGCGGATTGATCCCGGTGGTGCCCAGCCAAGGTTCTGTAGGGGCCTCAGGCGATCTAGCCCCTTTATCCCACTTGTTTTTACCTTTAATAGGTCTGGGGGAGCTTTGGTCCGGGCAGGAAATTGTTCCCGCAGCTCCCCTATTGGAACAACAAGACCTCGGGCCCTTAACCCTCGGACCCAAAGAGGGATTAGCCCTGATCAACGGAACTCAGTTTATATTGGCACATGCGGTTCAGGTATTGGCCCAATTTCAAAAGTGTCTCGATCAAGCAGACCTCAGCGCTGCCTTGATGGTCGAAGCGCTTCAAGGATCCGCCAAGCCGTTTGACCGTGAACTACATCTGCTCAGGCCTTATGCAGGGTGTATGCATGTGGCCGAGCGCATGCGTCAGTTTCTGGGTGATTCAGCCATCATGAAAGATCACGAACATTGTGATCGAGTGCAAGACCCCTATTCATTGCGCTGTGTACCCCAAGTACATGGGGCCTCCAGAAATGCTTGGCTTCACCTCAAAGAATTGGTCCACATAGAACTCAATGCGGTCACGGACAATCCGGTTGTACTCGGGGAAAACAACGCGATCAGCGGAGGGCATTTCCACGGGCAACCTTTGGCTATGGCTTTGGATTATGCCGCTCTGGCCTTGGCTGAATTGGGCAACATATCCGACCGACGTATTTACCTAGCCTTAGAAGGTAAAAGTGTCGGTGTACCCAAACTCTTGATGGAAGACACGGGGATACATTCCGGGTACATGATTTTACAGTACACCACGGCCGCGTTGGCCAGTGAAAACAAATCCCTGTGCTTTCCCGCCAGTGCAGACAGCATACCTACCTCTTTAGGTCAAGAAGACCATGTCAGTATGGGATCAATCAGCGGAAGAAAAGCCTTGCAGATATCCGACAATGTGTTGCGCATACTGTCCATAGAAGTATTGACCGCAGCTCAAGCACTTACCTTCAGAAGGCCCCTAGCCTCCGGAGTGCTTTTAGATGCTGTGTACCAGAAAATAAGGAGTGAAATCCCGTTTGCCCCCAAAGACCGAATTTTCTATCACGACATAGAAAAAGCGACGCAATGGGTCAGCGAAGGCGTCTTACTAGATACAGTTAAAAGTGAGGCCGCGCTTCAAGGTATTTCCCTCAAAACAGCGTACAGCGAACAATTTGACCAGTATTGATGCGCTTTACGCGGGCATAAAAAAAGCCTTCCAAAGGAAAGCTTTCACTGGATCATCCTTTTGGGATGTTCACTTGCCTGCTCGCGCAGGCACAACACAACCCTACAAAGATACAAAAAAACAATTCATCAAAAGACCCGTGTCCCCTAATACGTGTCTTTAATCCAGTCGTAAGGCGCTCTTTTGGCCCAAAGTCCTCGGGTAAAATCAGGGAACATCTGGGGGGCCCCGTTATTTTCAATGGAGGCTTCAGAAAGTGGCGTAACCGCACTCCAAGCTGCAGCGTCATAAGCGTCGATCGGAGGCGCTATTTGAGCTTTGGCACAGGCCACAAACGCGTTGATCACAAAGAAATCCATGCCCCCGTGCCCTGCATCCAAGGCGTACTCGCCGTATTTTTTCCACAAAGGGTGATCGTATTGATCCAACCAAGGTTGTGCTTCATCCCAGCGATGTGGTTTAGAAACCCCTTCTACATACAAACGGCGTCCATCGTCCTCCCACAATCCTTTTAAACCCTGTACCCTAAATCCAAGTGAATACGGACGGGGCAGATTGCAGTCGTGGGTGATGATGATGGTTTCCCCCATAGCGGTGTCAATGGTGGTGGTAATCACATCCCCTTGTTTGAACCTCACTTGAGCGTTGGGATGGTCAGCGCCCCCTTTGTCCACAATGTATTGATGTAACCCAATCGCTTTTGTGGCGTGAGAAGTGAGCGAGACAAATCGATTGCCTCGGTTGATATCCGCCATAGCGGCGATGGGCCCCAAGCCATGGGTAGGGTATACATCTGCATTTCGTTTAACCGAATGTTGGGTCCGCCAACGGGCTTCTGAAATGGCTTTCTCGCCAAATTCCACCCCTCCCCCATAGGGTTGTTTTCCGTCGTTGAACTTTACTTCCCGCAAATCGTGTTGGTAACCGCATCGAAAGTGAACCAACTCACCGAAAACCTGCTGCTTGACCATGTTAAGCACCGCCATGACATCTCGGCGGTAGTTGACGTTTTCCAGCAGCATGACGTGGGCGCCTGTGCGTTCATGGGTGTTGACCAAATCCCAACACTCCTCTAGGGTGTTGGCTGCAGAGACTTCAACACCAGCGTATTTGCCAGCTTCCATAGCGTCTACCGCCATGCGGGTATGCCACAGCCAGGGAGTCGCAATAATCACTGCATCGACATCCTTTCTGGCCAATAAGTTTACATAGTCTTTCTCGTCAGCCCCGTAAACAGCCGGCTTTTTCTGTTTGGCGTCCTCGATCAATTTTAAGGCGATCTGGATGCGCGAAGCATCGATATCGCAAATAGCCGTCACGGCAACATCGCTGCGCAGCAGCAAATTCTCCAGGTGGTTGGTACCCCTTAGACCCACGCCAATCAGGGCAACTTGTAGCTTGTCGTTGGCGCTATTTGCCTTGGCGGCCCAAAGGGGTGTAGTGGATAAGTAAGTAGCTGCACTGAGGGCAGCTGTTTGTTTGAGAAAGGTTCTACGGTGTGCCATAAAGTTTGAATTGTTCCCCTAAACTTAGTTAATTACCGAGGATTTTCCATCAATAACCACTTGATTTAAAACAGAAATGTATCTTTGCGCCACCAAAAGATGTACAATGACCCTACTGATTATGGCTGCTGGAAATGGCAGTCGCTACGGAGCGCTCAAACAGTTTGACGGACTCGGCCCCAGCGGTGCTTTTATCATGGAATACAGCATGTATGACGCCATCGAATCAGGCATCAAACACATTGTCATCGTGACCAAAAAAGAAAATCAAGCCGATACGGCCCA
>ERZ651770.70-NODE-70-length-51602-cov-6.153867_pt1 | contig 51602 bp, 53 predicted proteins | sample MGYA00514756_ERZ651770 | MGnify/ENA metagenome assembly ERZ651770
TTTGCGGCCCAGCAAAACGGGCCAGGTCATTGCCGGAAATCGGTTGGTTGGGCATTCGTATATCCTTTGTCTTTGCGCCGAGTTTGCGAGCGATGCCGCGCTGTGGCAATGGAAAACTTAACCCATGCGCATGGGGTTTTGCCAAGCGCCCCAGTTGCTCTTTGTGCCAGCTGTGCCGTTCAGGCCGGCAATTTCATCTTGATTCCAGCCATGCCTTGTGCAAACATCGTTACATTACAGGAGGTTGAAGAATTTGAAAAAACTATTGATAGCACTTGCCGTTTTGGTCGCCGGAGTTGGGGGTCTTTATTTGGCCTTTCCCACGTTATTTTTCGTAATTTACTACAATACCATCTACACAACCGAGTTTCGTGTCGAGGATAACAAGCTGCATATGTCGGGGATGATTAACGCCTACACCCCAGAGCAGCTCAAAGATATCTTTGGAGAGCATCCTGAAATTGATACAATTGTTCTAGGGCAAATGCCCGGGTCCATTGATGATGGCGCCAATTTGGAAGGAGCCGCTTGGGTGGCCGCTCGGGGGGGTGATACCTATTTGCCCCAAGAGGGTATGATTGCCTCTGGGGCAACAGATTTCTTTCTTGTAGGCAAATCTCGCGTGGTAGAAGAAGGTGCGGTCGTGGGCGTGCATTCTTGGGCTGATTGGAGAGGGATCACAGCGCAGGATCTTCCCCGCGATGACCCAGCCCATGAACTCTATATTGGCTTTTATGAGAGCATTGGTTGGACGCGCGCGCAGGCAGAAGATTTTTACTTTTTCACCATCGAAAAAGCGCCTGCCGAAGGTATGTATGCCATGACCCCGCAAGAGATGCTGGCCACCGGTGTTGCCACTAAGATCGTGCCTGCCAGCAATTGATCAGCCGCAGGCGCGCGCCTCTATCCTCAGGGCCGGCTTGCGCGCAGGTTCCAACAGTAGAGGCACATCAATTCCATCCCCACATGCGCCCCCGCAATCGCCGTGGCGCCAGTGGTGTCAAAGGGCGGCGAGACTTCAACCACATCGCCGCCTTTCATATTGATCCCGCGCAACCCGCGTAACATGGCAGCCGCTTGCGCCGACGACAGGCCGCCCCAAACCGGCGTGCCAGTGCCCGGTGCGAAAGCCGGATCAAGGCAATCAATATCAAACGTCAGATAAGTTGGGTGATTGCCGACAATCTCTTTAATTTGCGCCACAGTGGTCGCCCAGCCTTGTTCATGCACGCGGGGCGCATCGATGACATGCACGCCAGCGTCATAATCATTCTGGGTGCGAATGCCGACCTGAACAGAGCGTTTTACATCCACAATCCCCTCTTTCACAGCCTTGTAAAACATAGTGCCATGATCCACACGCGCCAGATCATCATCCGGCCAAGTGTCGGAATGGGCGTCAAATTGGATCAGGGCCAGGGGGCCAAATTTCTCCGCATAGGCCCGCAAAATTGGGAAGGTGATGTAATGATCTCCGCCAAGGGTCAAAACCCCTGGCCCCTGAGCCAGAATACCAGAAATATGCGCCTCAAGAGCTGCGGGAAAGGCAGGGATATTGGCGTAGTCAAAGGCCAAATCCCCATAGTCACATATATTGAAATCCGCCAAAGGATTGATGTCCCAGCCATAGGGCGGATCACAGGGTTGCAGGGTGCTCGCTTCACGGATGGCGCGCGGGCCCAGCCTTGTGCCTGGCCGATTGGTCACCGCCTGATCAAACGGAACACCCGTGACCGCAAGATCCACGCCCTCCAGATCTTTTGAATAGCGACGACGCATGAAAGACAAAGCGCCGCCGAACGCATTTTCAAAGGACATGCCTTTATAGCCCACGCGCGTGATGGCATTGTCCACGTCATTTGCTGCATCTTTCAAGGCCATTTACTGCTCCAAAGGTTGCGCGCGCTCTACCAAACGCGCAAAAAATGAGGCCCCAACCGGGGACACCTCGTCATTAAAATCAAACGCTGCATTGTGCCAAGCGGCCCCCTCGCCCTGCCCTAAAAACAAATAGCAGCCGGGCCGTTTCTCCAGAAGGTAGGAAAAATCTTCTGCTCCCATCTCGCGGGTCCGGTCTGTCTCTAGCAAAGCCGTCCCGCAGACCTCCTCGGCCACCTGGCTGGCAAAGGCAGATTGGTCAGGAGAATTGATCGTGGCGGGATAGCCGCGGGTATAGGTGCATGTCACATCCACTCCAAAGGCCGCCGCATGCCCTGCACAAATCTCTCCCATCCGCCGCTCCACCATATCCTGCACCGGACGGGCAAAACTGCGCACCGTGCCCCCAACAAAGGCGCTGTCATTGATCACATTGTCGATGGTGCCGGCGTGAATTTGCGTCACGCTCACCACCAAATCCTCGACCGCATTATGATTGCGGCTGACGATGGTTTGAAAGGCCTGGGTGATCGACACAGCGGCGGGAATGGCATCCACTGCCAAATGCGGCATGGCCCCATGCCCCCCCTGCCCGGTGATATGCACTTCAAATGTGTCCACCGCGGCCATGATCGGACCTGGCGTTGTGCTCAACTGCCCGGCTGGCGCGCCCGGCTCGCAGTGCAGCGCATAGACAGTTTCTATTCCAAAACGCTCAATAATCCCCTCTTGCACCATAACCTCACCCCCGCCCCCATTCTCCTCGGCAGGCTGAAAGATTAAGGCCACAGTGCCGGCAAAATTACGCGTTTCCGCCAAATAGCGCGCGGCCCCGAGCAACATTGTGGTATGGCCATCATGGCCACAGGCGTGCATCTTACCTGGAACTTGACTGGCATAGGCGGCCCCGGTGGCCTCCTCAATTGGCAGCGCGTCCATATCGGCGCGCAGACCAATCACCGGACCGGGCGCACGGCCATGTATCAAAGCCACAAGCCCCGATTGCGCGATGCCGCTGTGAATTTCACTGATGCCAAACTCTTGCAAACGCTCCATCACAAAAGCGGCGGTTTCATGGCACTCGAACCCAAGCTCTGGATTTTGATGCAAATGACGGCGCCAGGCTTTCATATCCTCGGCAAATTCAGCGATACGGTTGACGATTGGCATGGGCTGGCTCCTTATGGGCCAAGAAAAGCGGAATTGAGGGAGCAAAGCAATGGAGAATAATGATCTGCTACATGCAAAAGATGGGGGCATTGAACGGTTGCTTTATATCATGCGCCGCCTGCGTGATCCTGACACGGGCTGCCCTTGGGACATTGAGCAAGGTTTCAGCTCCATTGCCCCCTATACGATCGAAGAAGCCTATGAGGTGGCCGATGCCATTGCGCGCGGCGATATGGCCGATTTGAAGGGAGAACTGGGCGATCTTCTGCTGCAAACCGTCTATCATACCGCAATCGGAGAGGAGGAAGGGCTTTTCACCTTCCACAGTGTCGCCGATGCGATCAGCGATAAAATGGTGGCCCGTCATCCGCATGTTTTCGGCGATCAATCGCGGGATAAAACCGCAGACCAGCAAACCATTGACTGGGAAACCATTAAGGCCGCAGAACGCGCGCAGGCCGATCAAACCCGCGCTTTAGACGGGGTTGCTTTGGGCTTGCCGGCGCTAACACGGGCGGTCAAATTACAAAAGCGTGCGGCGCGGGTCGGCTTTGATTGGCCAGATGTCGAGCAAGTGCTCGACAAGCTGCGCGAGGAAATTGATGAGCTGAAAGAGGCTAAGAGCGCCGCGCATCGGCACGAGGAATTTGGCGACTTGATGTTCGTCATGGCCAATTTGGCCCGGCATATGGGCATTGATCCCGAGCAGGCTTTGCGGGACACAAATGAAAAATTTACACGCCGTTTCAATTCTGTTGAGGCAAAACTTCAACAAGATGGCCGGACGCCTTCTCAGTCAAACCTCGCCGAAATGGACGCGCTTTGGGATGAGGTCAAACGGGAGGAGACAATATCTGAGTAAAATAATCAGGTATTGATCCGACAAAAAGACTCGGATATAGCCTCACCATCACACCGGAGACACTCATGCCCTATTTTCGCCCCACCGCTCTCGCCCTATGCGCCTTTGCCCTTGCCGTCCCCGTGGCCGCCCAGGAGGTCAACGTCTATTCCTACCGCGAGCCGGCGTTGATCCAGCCTTTGATGGATGGGTTCACCGAACAGACCGGAATTGCGGTCAATGTCGCCTTTCTCAACAAGGGCATGATTGAGCGTTTGCGGGCCGAGGGCAGGCGCTCGCCTGCGGATTTGGTATTCACCACAGATATTTCACGGCTTCACAGCGTGGTCTCAGCCGGGCTGACCCAACCGGTGACAGAAGCCAACCTCACGGACAACATCCCCGCGGCCTATCGCGACCCCGGCAATCATTGGTTTGGCCTGACCGTCCGCGCCCGCGTTATCTATGCCTCAAAAGCACGGGTCAAAAAGGGGGAGGTTACCAGCTACGAAGATCTCGCAGATCCCAAATGGCAGGGGCGTATCTGCACCCGCTCCGGCACGCATTCTTATATGCTTGCCCTCACCGCCGCCTATTTGCATCACCATGGTGAAGCAGACACATTGAATTGGCTCAAAGCGGTGAAAGCCAATCTGGCGCGCAAACCGCAAGGCAACGACCGGGCGCAGGTCAAAGCGATTTGGGCGGGTGAATGTGATATTTCCCTTGGAAACACTTACTATATGGGCCAAATGTTGGCTGATCCCGAACAGCAAGACTGGGCCAGCAGCGTCTCAATTGAATTTCCCGTGTTTGAGGGGGCGGGCACGCATGTGAATGTGTCGGGCATGGCGATGACCAAATTTGCGCCCAATCGGGCTGAGGCCCTGGCCCTTATGGCCTATCTTGCCTCCCCGGCCGCACAGGAAATTTACGCATCAGACAATTACGAATACCCGATTGCCCCTGGCACCCGGGCCGATCCTTTGGTGCAAAGCTGGGGCAGCTTTGAGGCCGACCCGGTCAACCTCAGCACGATTGCCGAGCTGCGCTCAGAGGCGCTGCGGCTCACCGAATTGGCTGATTTTGATGGCTGAACATGAAAAAAGGCGCGGGACATGTGCACCGCGCCTTTCGCCTATTATGGCCGGGAAATTTGAGACCACCCTTGTTTATTCCACCGCTGTTACCCGCTGCATGACATCGGGCTGGCCCGTGATTGCACCCGATTGCGGATGCCCGCGCTTCAGCGCATCCACCACATCCATCCCCGCGGTCACCCGTCCGACAACCGTATATTGCCCGTTGAGGAAATAGCCCGGCTCAAACATGATGAAAAACTGACTGTTGGCACTGTTTGGATTTTGCGAGCGGGCCATGCCCACCACGCCGCGATCAAAGGGCACATCTGAAAACTCGGCTGGGATATTGCCCAAATCGGAGCCCCCCATGCCGGCACGCGACATATCCTCGGGATTTTTGCCAAAGCGGACGTCGCCGGTTTGGGCCATAAAACCCTCTATGACCCGGTGAAACACCACACCGTCATAGGCGCCCTGCTCTGCAAGTGCCGTAATTTGCGCGGCATGTAGCGGCGCCACATCCTCAAGCAGATCAATTTGAACAGTGCCGCTTACAGTCTCGCCAACGACCTCAATCTCAAGACCACCGGCCAAAGCAGGCCCGGCCAAACACGCAAGAAAAGCTGCAAGCCTACGCATCTGCTGCGACCTTCATGGAAATCATACGGTCTGGATTCGGCGCGGGCTCACCGCGGGTGATGGCATCCACATGCTCCATGCCAGATGTGACGCGGCCATAGACCGTGTACTGACCATTGAGAAAGTGATTGTCGGAAAAATTGATGAAAAACTGGCTGTTGGCCGAATCTGGGTTTTGCGACCGGGCCGCACCGATGGTGCCGCGGTCATGGGGCAGTTTGGAAAACTCAGCTCGCAGATTAGGCAGCTTTGATCCGCCGGTGCCAGCCGCGCGCAGGTTGAAGTTATCCTCCATATTGCCATGCTCCACATCGCCCGTCTGTGCCATAAAGCCATCAATCACGCGGTGAAAAGCGACGTTGTCATATTGGCCAGTCCGCACCAAATCTTTCATCCGCTCACAGTGCAACGGCGCCACATCTGGCAAAAGCTCGATGGTGACGGTCCCATCTTTCAATTCCATCAAGATTGTATTTTCGAGATCTTTGGTTTGTGTATCGGCCATTAGGGCGCTCCTTTTGATTTGCTCGGCAACCTAATAAAATTTCCAGCAAAGGAAAAGGCCCAACCGGTTGACCTTGGCCCGATATCGGGTGTTAACAGAGCAACATTTAGGGAGACGGACATGAGCTGGAAAACTTTGGATCAGATGCAACTCATGGGCAAGCGCGTGCTCACCCGTGTCGACATCAACGTGCCGGTCGAAAATGGCCGTGTCACCGATACCACGCGGATTGATCGGATCGTGCCCACGGTGCAGCATATTTTGAAATCCGGCGGCACGCCCATCCTCATTGCTCATTTTGGGCGTCCTAAGGGGCAGATCGTGGATGCACTCTCTTTAAAAGTCACGGTGCCGGCCCTGGAGGCGGCGCTCGGGGTTCCAGTGAAATTCACCAGCCTGGATAGCGCCCGCGAAACCATCGCTTTTGCCAAAAACCAAGTGGTTTTGATTGAAAATATTCGATTCGAACCCGGCGAAGAGCGCAATGATCCGCAATTGGCCCAACGTTTGGCGGATTTGGGAGATATTTACTGCAATGATGCCTTTTCCGCAGCCCATCGCGCCCATGCGTCAACCGAAGCGCTTGCCCGGTTGCGGCCAGCCTGTGCGGGAAGGTTGATGGCCGAAGAGCTCTCAGCGCTTGAGGCGGCATTGGGCAAGCCCGAGCGCCCTGTGGTTGCGGTCGTCGGCGGGGCCAAGGTCTCTTCGAAATTGGATCTCTTGAGCAATTTGGTGGGGCAAGTGGATCACCTGGTCATCGGTGGCGGCATGGCCAACACATTTCTCGCAGCCCAGGGGCATGCAGTGGGCAAAAGCCTCTGTGAACATGACCTGGCCGATACGGCACGGCGCATTTTGGAACAGGCGCAAGCCGCTGGCTGTGAGATTATTTTGCCGTCTGACATTGTCGTCGCCCGAGAGTTTGCGGCCCATGCGCCCCATGAAACCGTCGCCGCAGAGGCCTGCCCCGATGACGCGATGATCCTAGATGCCGGGCCTGAAACCGTGGCGCGCATTGGCGCATGCTTTGCCTGTGCGCGCACTTTGATTTGGAACGGGCCGCTCGGCGCTTTTGAGATGCAGCCCTTTGACCGGGCCACCAATACCGCTGCGCAATCGGCTGCGACCCTGACGAAAATGGGCAAGCTCATTTCTGTCGCCGGAGGCGGCGATACGGTGGCCGCGCTCAATCAAGCCGGCGCGGCCGATGGCTTTAGCTATATCTCCACCGCCGGCGGCGCATTCTTGGAATGGATGGAAGGCAAAGATTTGCCCGGCGTCGCGGCGCTGACCGCATAAATCGTTAAGCGCGCCTAATTTCAAACCGTTAGCGCCACCAATATTGAAGCTTTGCGCCAAGCCGCCTAAACCCCTGCTATAGGTTCAACTTTGAGTAGGTCGCCCGCATGTCATATCAAGATCAACGAGACTTAATTCACGCCGGCCAAGGCTTTATTGCCGCCTTGGATCAAAGCGGTGGCTCCACTCCAAAAGCACTTGCCGCCTATGGCGTTGACGCTGCAGCTTTCTCCTCTGATGCCGAAATGTTTGATATGATTCACGCCATGCGCAGCCGCATTGTGCATGCGCCTGACTTCACAGGGGCTAAAGTGGTGGGCGCGATTCTATTTGAAGACACGATGGATCGAGAATTTGACGGGCAATCGGCGCCGCAGTATTTGTGGCAGCAACGCGGCGTTGTGCCCTTTTTGAAGGTCGACAAGGGCCTGCAAGACACCGCCGACGACGTGCAATTGCTCAAACCTATGCCGGATCTCGACGCGCTTTTGCAGCGCGCCGCAGCATTGGGCGTTTTTGGAACCAAGATGCGCTCCGTGATTCATGGCGCTAACCCCACCGGCATCTATCAAATTGTCGCGCAGCAATTTGAGATTGGCGCGCAGATCATCGCTCAGGGCCTTATTCCCATTCTTGAGCCAGAAGTTTCCATCACGATTTCGGATAAGGCAGAGGCGGAAAATTTGCTTTGTGATGCAATCTTAAACCATCTCGACGCTTTGCCCGCGGATCAAACGGTTATGCTCAAGCTCACCCTGCCCGAAACCGCCAATCTTTACAGCCGGCTGTGCCAGCACCCGCGTGTCCTATCGGTTGTGGCGCTCTCAGGCGGCTATAGCCGCGCCGAGGCCAATGCGCGTCTGTCCCAAAACAGCAAGATGATTGCCAGCTTCTCCCGCGCCCTCACCGAAGGGCTATCTGCACAGCAATCCGATGCAGAATTCAATCAAACCTTGGGCCAAACCATCGACGAAATCTACCGCGCCTCCATCGCCGGTTAAAATCTAACAGAAAAACGAATCAGGGGATTCACAAGGGACTCCGAGCGTGCCATACTGCTTAAAAGCCCATAAGAGGCACAAGGCAGTAGATGAGACAGCGCAGCATCCCTCCAATTGGCCCCCTGGCCGTGACATTTGTGTCGTTGACCCTGGCCGCCTATTTCATATTCTCCGCCATTCAAGGCGATTATGGCATTTTGCGTCGGGCAGCCTATCAAGCAGAAGCCGATGGGTTGCAGCGCAAATTGAGCACATTGCAAAATTCAATTGCCCAGCTGGAAAACAAAACCCTGCGCCTTTCCGATCACTATTTAGATCTTGATCTGTTGGATCAACAGGCGCGTGACGTCCTGGGATTCATCCGTCCTGATGAAATCGTCATTCAGTAAATCAATCTAAATATCTATATCCAAACCATAAAACACCATAGAAAATAAATTGTTCACATTTGCAATCAACCTGTGATAAAGAATAGTTTAACGCTAAACTATTTTTACGAGGTCCCGATGGCGGCTAAAAAAACAAGCAAAGCAAATGTCTCAAAAGACGATTTGCTGCATTACTACCGCGAGATGCTGCTGATCCGGCGATTCGAAGAAAAAGCAGGCCAACTCTATGGCATGGGTTTGATTGGTGGCTTTTGTCATCTCTACATCGGTCAGGAAGCCGTTGTGGTTGGCCTCGAAGCGGCAGCAGAAGAAGGCGATAAGCGCGTGACCTCCTACCGCGATCACGGCCACATGCTGGCCTGCGGCATGGAAGCCAACGGCGTTATGGCTGAGCTGACCGGTCGCAGCGGCGGTTATTCCAAAGGCAAAGGCGGCTCGATGCATATGTTCTCGAAAGAGAAACATTTCTACGGCGGTCACGGAATTGTGGGCGCGCAGGTGCCCATCGGTGCGGGCCTCGCATTTGCTGACAAATACCTCGGCAATGGCCGGGTGACATTTGCCTATTTTGGCGATGGCGCGGCCAATCAAGGGCAGGTTTATGAAACCTTCAACATGGCGGCTCTTTGGGATCTTCCAGTTGTTTTTGTCATTGAAAACAATCAATACGCCATGGGCACCTCACAGCAGCGCTCCACCTCATCGGCAGAAATTTACGAGCGCGGCCGGGCCTTCGGTATTCCGGGCGAAGCGGTTGATGGCATGGATGTTTTGGCGGTGAAAGCCGCCGGCGAGACCGCCGTTGCCCATTGCCGCGCGGGCAAAGGCCCCTACATTCTCGAAATCAAAACCTACCGCTACCGTGGCCACTCTATGTCCGATCCCGCCAAATACCGGACCCGCGAAGAGGTGCAGAAAATCCGCGAGGAAAAAGACGCCATCGAACATGTGCGCGATCTGCTTCTGACCGGCAAACATTGCAGCGAAGAGGATCTCAAGGCGATTGATAAAGACATCAAAGCCGTGGTCAACGAAAGCGCGGAATTTGCAAAACAGAGCCCAGAACCGGCTTTGGATGAACTTTGGACAGATATTTACGCACAGGCGGAGGCTTAACCCATGGCGATTGAAATTTTGATGCCCGCACTGTCTCCCACCATGGAAGAAGGCACCTTGGCCAAATGGCTGGTTGCCGAAGGTGATAAAGTCAGCTCCGGCGATATTCTGGCCGAAATTGAAACCGACAAAGCCACAATGGAATTTGAAGCGGTCGATGAAGGGGTCATTGGCAAACTGTTGATCGCGGAAGGGACGGCCAATGTGGCTGTAAACTCTGCCATTGCCGTTTTGCTGGACGAGGGCGAGAGCCTGTCCGATGCAGCCTCCCCTGCCCCAGCGGCGGCCCCAGCGGCCAGCGCGATCCAGCCGGCGGCCTCAGCGCCCGCTGCATCTGCACAAGCCCCGGTTGCCGTGCAAGTCGTTGAGCCTGATTTGCCGGCTGGCACGACATTCAAAAGTCTCACCGTGCGTGAGGCCATTCGCGAGGCCATGTCCGAAGAGATGCGCTCTGATGAAACGGTCTATCTCATGGGGGAAGAGGTGGCCGAATACCAAGGCGCCTATAAGATCTCGCAGGGTATGCTTGATGAGTTTGGCCCAAAGCGGGTGATTGATACGCCAATTACCGAGCATGGGTTTGCCGGTATTGCGGTTGGTGCCGCTTTTGGCGGGCTCAAGCCCGTGGTCGAATTCATGACGTTTAACTTCGCCATGCAGGCGATGGATCATATCATCAACTCGGCAGCCAAGACCCTCTATATGTCTGGTGGTCAAATGGGCGCGCCCATGGTGTTTCGCGGCCCCAATGGGGCAGCCGCCCGCGTTGGCGCGCAGCACAGCCAGGACTATGCGGCCTGGTATGCCCATATTCCCGGGCTCAAAGTCGTGATGCCCTATTCGGCAGATGACGCCAAAGGCCTGCTCAAGTCAGCCATTCGTGATCCGAACCCGGTGATCTTTTTGGAGAATGAAATTCTCTATGGCCAGAGCTTCCAAGTCCCAGATTTGCCCGATTACACCGTGCCTCTTGGCAAGGCGCGCATCTGGCGCGAAGGCAATGACATCACATTGGTCAGCTTCGGCATCGGCATGAAATATGCGCTGGAAGCGGCAGATCAACTGGCCGAGATGGGCGTGAGTGCGGAAGTCATCGACCTGCGCTGTTTGCGTCCTCTGGACACCGAGACGGTCGTGAATTCTGTGAAAAAGACCAATCGCTGCGTCACAATCGAAGAGGGATTCCCGGTCTGCTCCATCGGCAGCCACATCTCCTCAGTTCTCATGCAGGAGGCTTTTGACTATCTCGACGCCCCCGTTATGACCTGCACAGGCAAGGATGTTCCCATGCCCTATGCGGCCAATCTTGAGAAACTTGCCCTGGTCACCACCGCTGAAGTGATGACGGCGGCCAAATCTGTCCTCTACCGTTAAGGAGCGCCCCATGGCACTTGAAATTCTTATGCCGGCCCTATCGCCCACCATGGAAGAGGGCACCCTGGCCAAATGGTTGGTTGCTGAAGGTGATCGGGTTCAATCTGGCGATCTGTTGGCTGAGATTGAAACCGACAAAGCCACAATGGAGTTTGAGGCCGTCGATGAAGGCGTCATTGGCAAGCTCCTGGTGGCCGAGGGCACGGCGAATGTGAAGGTCAACTCGGCCATTGCTATCTTGCTTGAAGAGGGTGATGCGGCGGATGCGACCGTCTCGCCTGCTCAAAGCGCCGCTGCCGCTGCCCCTTTGACCCATGAGGCCAGCGCCGTAGATGCGCCAGCCACCACAGCGGCGCCCGCCGCGGCAGTCTCAAATGACGGCACGCGCATTTTTGCCTCGCCTCTGGCGCGTCGCATTGCAGCCGATCAAGGCTTAGATCTGGCCAAGATTACCGGATCTGGCCCCAAAGGACGGATTGTGAAAGCCGATGTGAGTGGCGCCCCCGCCACTGCCTCCGTTTCTGCGCCCCCGCCAATGGCCGCCGCCCCCGCCGCCGGCTTGCCCAGCTCCGCAAGCGCCGCCAGCGTGGAAGCGCTTTATCAGGGGCGCAGCTATAAAGCGGTGCCTTTGGATGGGATGCGCCGGGTCATTGCCGACCGGTTGACCGAAGCGAAGCAAACCATCCCACATTTCTATCTGCGCCGCGACATTCAGCTCGATACTCTGCTCAAGCTGCGCAGTGAGGTGAACGCGGGTCTCGAAGCCCGAGGCGTGAAACTCTCGGTGAATGACTTTATCATCAAAGCCTGCGCCATGGCGTTGCAAAGCGTACCGGCCGCCAATGCGGTTTGGGCCGGAGATCGCGTTTTGCAGATGGAGGCTTCCGATATCTCTGTCGCCGTCGCCATTGAAGGCGGATTATTCACCCCCGTCCTGCAAGACGCCGACAGCAAATCTTTGTCAAAATTGGCCGTTGAGATGAAAGATCTTGCCGCCCGTGCCCGCAGTCGCAAATTGGCGCCCCATGAATATCAAGGCGGCAGCTTTTCAATCTCGAATCTCGGCATGATGGGCATTGATAACTTTGATGCGGTGATTAACCCGCCACAAGGGGCTATTCTCGCGGTCGGAGCTGGCAAGAAACGCCCCGTTGTGAGCGAAGATGGCACGCTGAGCGTGGCGACGGTCATGTCCGTCACCATGTCAGTGGATCACCGGGTGATTGACGGGGCTTTGGGCGCCGAATTGCTCGATGCGATTGTCAACAATCTCGAACATCCCCTGTCCATGCTGGCGTAACAGACCACCAATATGTAAAAAACCCGGCTCAGCCTATGCTGCAGCCGGGTTTTTTGTACCTGATCTCGTGGCTATCGGCCACTCACCCTAAGAGTTGGTCCATCGTGATCGATGGCTGTTCACAGCCGGCTTCTCCAACGATCTTGGCAGGAACTCCGGCTACGGTTTTACAGGGCGGCACCTCATGAAGCACCACGGAGCCAGCGGCAATGCGGCTGCAATGACCCACTTTGATATTGCCCAGAACCTTGGCGCCGGCTCCAATCAAAACACCATCGCCGATCTTTGGGTGGCGTTCATCATCTTGTTTGCCCGTTCCCCCCAAGGTCACCGAATGCAGCATCGAAACATTGTCGCCCACCACGGCCGTCTCACCAATCACGATAGAATGGGCGTGATCGATCATGAGCCCGCGTCCGATAACGGCCGCTGGGTGAATATCAATGCCAAAGACTTCAGAAATTCGCGATTGGAAAAAATAGGCCAGATCTTTGCGCCCATCGCGCCAAAGGGCGTGACCCACGCGATAGGCTTGAATGGCCTGGAAGCCTTTGAAGAATAACAAAGGTTGCGTAAGGTTATGGCAGGCTGGATCGCGTTCACGCACCGCCATGAGATCCGCGCGCGAATAGGCCCCGAGCTCCTCCGACCGGATGGTATGATCGGCAATTTCGCGCAGCATTTGCTCGGGCATTTCTGCTGAGGCCAGCTTGAGCGCAATGCGGTACGACAGAGCCTGCTCCAAGCTGCTGTGATGCAAAATGCTGGAGTGGATCATAGCGCCCAAAAGCGGCTCTTGCTCCAATGCGCTTTGCGCCTGCCGCACCATTTCATCCCAAACCGGGTCGATGGATTTCAAATGCGCTGCTGTCTGTGCCATGGGTTCATCCTCTGGTTGACGCGTTCTTTTCCTACATAAGCGGATTATCAAACTTATCAACCTATGCGCAGCCGATCAACGCAATCGTCTTGATGCGTCAAATCGTGAAACGAAACTTGCGAAACAGGCCAGGGCCAAAACTTTCAGAGAGCTGCGCCACTTGCAGCTCAAGCAGACCCTGCGCCCCATCAAGCGACTGCATCGCGGCGCTATAGCGCCATTGCGCTTGATGGACCTCTTCTTGGCGCAAGAGCTGGGCGCCCGAGAATATTTTTACCTGATAGCGCTCCTGCGTTTCGGACAGGGGGATCTCTTCCAAATCCCAGGATGCCCCATCCAAGCGCGCGCGCCTGATCCAGGAAAATTCTAGATCTGCGCCATCCCATTTTTGCGCCAAATGCACCGGTGCATAAGGGCGCAGCCCGTTGCCAGCAAAGGCTGCGCTGAGCTTGCGATAGCTGTAATCAGAATAGGGCCGTGCCACGGGACCGATTTGGAAATACTGCAGGGTATTGCGCCCGGAGGCTGCCAATTCGATCTGTTCCGGCGTGCCATCAAGCAATACAAAATAGGACCCTACAGGCCATTGCGCCGGCATCAAAGCGTCACTGCCCAATTGACCGCGCAAGCGGCCTGACAGTTCGTAGCGGCCCGGGGCCACCAGATCGGCCGATTGAAACTGGAAGATCTCCCAATTGTCTTGGCTGCCGTCGCCAATCGCAGCCAAATTCGCCCCGGCCAAGAGCGCCTCAGGGGTCACACCCGACAGGCTGCCGCGTGTCAGCTCCACCACAAGCGGCGCGCCGTGATCCAAAATTCCCGGCGTTGCAGCGGCCAAAGGCGCCAGTGTAACGCCCAAGACCGCCGGAGATTTTACCAAAGTGTTGAGCGTATAATCCGCATCATAACGCGAGCTGTAAACTGCTACAGGCCCGGGCCAAGGCTCCGCGGTTGCGGCGATATATGGCGCATGTGGCAGCTCATCGCCTGTGATGAGCGGCAAATCCAGGAACATTGGGAACACTGGCGTAATGGGTGTTGCGGCTGGCAGTTCCAGCGGTTTTTGTGCCAAGCTCGACCCCTCATAGAGGGTTTCATCGACCCGCACCGCCTGTGCCAACCCCTGATCCCCTTGCTCGAATTGATCGATCCGGTAGGAGGCCAGACCGCCAGGCTCTGCCAGTTTAACCACATCCCCAGCCCCCAAATGCCCCAAGGATGGCGGAAGGGCGAAAGACGCGCGGTCGCGCCCCACGCGCGCCTCAATCAACCAGCGCTCGACAATGGCCCGCGCCTCCTCTTCTTTCAGTGCGATGTTGAGCTCTGAGGTCGAGATGTCGCGGGTCTCATTTTCGGGGAAGACGGCCTAACTGGCCGCGATCTCCAAATTACCATCGGCCTCAACATAATTCAGCCGAACCCGGTCTGAAATCTCAGCCGATGCTGCCCGACTATAGTCAATTGCCGTGCCACTGTCCGGCGCCATCACCAAAGCGCCAAGATCAACCTCAGAAGGGCGATGCTCGGATCGGCTGCGAAACACCAATTGGCCGGCACGTTCCATCACATCAAAACCAAAGGCCAGCATCAAAGGCTGCAAAGCCGCGCGGGCCGTGTCCACATGAGTGATACCATAGCCGCGCAGGTAGCCATAAAGTTCGGAGGTTTCCACATCCGCAAGCCCCGCGCGGGCAAAGCCTGCACCGCCACAAACCTCCCGCCGGCGCCGCGAATTTGCGTCAGGCTGCGCATTTCAGAGCCGATGCAAAAGGCCTCAACACCCCCCGCCGCTTTACAAAGCGCCGCATTGTGCAAAATAAACCGCCGAAAGGACCATTCGGCCGGTCCGCTGTAGTGAACCTGCCAAATCACGTCACGCCCGTCGATTGGGACGGGAGTTGATTTTGTCATATGTCTGCCTCTCTTGCGCTCGGCACGACGGCGCCGCATCGCGGCATCCGTGTTCTAAAGTGGTATGTGAGGAGTTTGGCCCAAAGGTGTAAAACCTTTGGAACCCAGGCGAGCGGTCACATTGACAAAGCCTTACGGCTGCCGGGTCGCTTCAATCTTGCGCCATGCCGCGACATTGCGATTATGGTCTTTGAGTGTCACCGCAAAGGCATGGCCGCCTGTGCCGTCAGCCACAAAGAATATGAAGTCCGTCGCTGCGGGTTTCAGCGCCGCTTGCAAGCTGGCCAGGCCTGGGTTGGCAATGGGCGTTGGAGGCAGACCGCGGTTTACATAGGTGTTCCACGGGGTATCTTTGCGCAGTTCACTTTTGCGCAGACCCCGCCCCAACGGTCCCTTGCCCCCTGTCACCCCGTAAATAACAGTGGGATCCGTTTGCAGCGGCATGCCCTTTTGCAAACGATTGGCAAAAACTGAGGCCACGGTGAACCGCTCATCGGCCACACCTGTCTCTTTCTCAATGATGGAGGCAAGGATCAGCAGCTCTTCCATTGTCTCAACTGGGGTGATGTCGCTGCGCTGTGCCCAAACTTCGTCAAGGCGGCGCTCTTGCGCTTGCAGCATCCGCTCGAGCAGATCTTGGCGCAGATCGCCTGCTTTGATTTCATAACTGTCCGGGGCCAACAAACCCTCTGCTGGGACCTGTGCTATATCACCGGTCAAAAAGTCGATGGTTTTGAGGGCCTCAACCACCTGCCAACTGGTCGTGCCCTCTGCGATGGCCAGCCGAATGCGCGTATCGCCTTGCCCAATCACCCGCCGATAGGCTGCCGGTTCTGCCTCCTCAGCGGGTGTAAAACGCGCAACTTCCGCATAGCTGTTGGACACCGGATCCAATTCACGCACCAAAACGGTGCTGCGCGTCACCCCGACGCGATAAACCACCTCAGTGCCACAGGTATTGCGCCCGCTGGTGGTGATTTGATCGGCAATTTCCGCCATAGAGGCCCCCGCCGGGATCAAGAAACTTCCAGCTTTGAGCCGCGCGGATTTCTCGGTGTAATCGGCGCCGATATTGAACAATTCTTTGCTTCGAACCGCACCCTCATCCCTCAGTTTAACCGCAACTTTCGGCATGGAACTGCCGGGCTCGACCTTGAGGCAGATCGCCTCTGTCAAGGGACCGGGTTTGTAATACTGCGCTTTGAGAAGCGTCATGACCCCACCAATCAGGAAGAGAAAGACGACAATCAAGGTCATTGCATTGGACGCAATGTTTCGCCACATGTTATGCAAATTTCCCGAAAACGACGCTGGCATTCGTGCCGCCAAAGCCAAATGAATTTGACAGGGCAACATTGATCTGCCGCTCAACCTTGGCATTTGGCGCCAGATCAATCGGTGTGTCCACCGCGGGATTGTCCAGATTGATGGTCGGCGGGGCGACTTGATCACGAATGGCCAGAATGCTGAAAATCGCCTCAATAGCGCCGGCCGCGCCCAACAAATGCCCGGTGGATGATTTGGTGGATGACATGGTCACCCCAGAGGCCGCATCGCCCAATAGACGCTCCACCGCGCTCAACTCAATCGTATCGGCCATGGTCGACGTCCCATGAGCGTTAATGTAGTCAATCGCCGAGGGCTCCAGCCCGGCATTTTTGAGGGCGGCCCGCATAGACCGCTCCCCGCCCTCGCCGGTTTCGGATGGGGCGGTGATATGATAGGCATCGCCAGACATACCATAGCCCAAAACCTCAGCGTAAATTTTCGCGCCGCGGGCTTTGGCATGCTCCAGCTCTTCGAGGACAACAACACCGGCACCCTCTCCCATCACAAAGCCGTCTCGGTCAGCATCATAGGGGCGGCTGGCCTTGGTTGGGTCAGCTTCTGACTTGGTCGACAGGGCTTTGCAGGCATTAAATCCAGCAATACCAATCTCACAGATTGAGCTTTCAGCGCCCCCGGCCACCATAACATCCGCATCGCCAAACATGATCAAACGGCTGGCATCGCCAATCGCATGCGCCCCAGTCGAGCAGGCCGTCACAACCGCATGGTTCGGGCCTTTAAAGCCATATTTGATACTCACCTGCCCTGAGACCAAATTAATCAAGGCGCCCGGAATAAAGAATGGCGAGACCCGCCGTGGACCTCTTTTATCGATCAACACGGCCGTCTCGGCAATGGTTTGCAACCCGCCAATACCCGACCCGATCATGACACCGGTACGCTCGCGATCCGCATCTGCCTGCGGCATCCATCCACTGTCCTGCACAGCTTGCTGAGCGGCGGCCATTCCGAAGAGAATGAAATCGTCGATTTTGCGCTGCTCTTTTGGCTCTAAATAGGCATCACCATTAAAGGTGCCATTCGTGCCATCGCCCAGGGGCACTTCGCAGGCATATTTCGTAACCACATTGCTGGTGTCGAATTTCTTAATCATCCCTGCGCCGGAGTCCCCGGCGAGCAAACGCTCCCAAGTCGCCTCAACCCCATCCGCCAAGGGGGACACCATTCCAAGCCCAGTTACCACGACACGACGCATCTTGATCTCCAATTTTGATCTCTAGTCAATTATGATCTAAACCAATCGATAGGTCAGCCCCCAATTTTGAAATAATTACCGGGGGTATAAACGAAAACGGCACCCAAAGAGGATGCCGCAATCGAAATTCAAGGTGCTGAAATTAAACGGCTTCAGAGATATGCTTTACAGCGTCGCCGAAGGTTTGAATCGTTTCAGCTGCATCGTCAGGAATTTCAATTCCGAACTCTTCTTCGAAAGCCATAACCAGTTCAACTGTGTCCAGGCTATCTGCGCCAAGGTCATCGATGAAAGAGGCATTCTCTACAACTTTATCTTCCTCAACACCCAGGTGCTCTACAACAATTTTCTTAACGCGGTCAGCTACATCGCTCATATCTCAGGTCCTTATTCGTTCCGGGGCTTGCGCCCGTGGTTCTCCGCACAACTTGCGGTCTTGATGTGCTTCAACATCGAAGCGGTGGATCCCCGTTTTGCCACAGGGGGCCGATGTGAGCACGAGAAGGTGCAAATCACGTCGTTGAGCCGCCTATAGCACAGGATGGCCGGGGGGCAAATGTTTTGTCACCGGCAATTCCAAATAGGCAAAAAACCCCTAGAGCATGGCCATGCCGCCGTTCACATGCAAAGTGGCCCCTGTCGTATAGCCCGCTTCATCACTTGCCAGATAGAGCGCTGCGGCCGCAATTTCGCCCGAGGTGCCCATGCGCCCAGCCGGCACTTGGGTTAAAATTCCCGTTTTTTGATCTTCTGTCAATTTATCTGTCATCGCGGTGGTGATGAAACCGGGCGCAATGCAATTGACCGTGATGCCCCGCGTGGCCACTTCATAGGCCAATGATTTCGACATGGCCACAACACCAGCTTTAGAGGCGGCATAATTGGCCTGCCCTGGATTGCCAGTTGCGCCAACGATTGAAGACACATTGATAATCCGGCCCCAGCGGGCTTTCATCATGCCGCGCATTACGCCTTTGCACAGGCGCATCGTGCTGGTCAGATTGATATCGAGAACCGATGTCCATTCGTCATCCGACATGCGCATAAAGAGGTTGTCGCGTGTCACGCCGGCGTTATTGACCAAAATATCAACGCTGCCCATAGCCTCGGCGGCCTGTTTGGGCAAAGCCATCACCGCCTCAGCATCCGAAAGGTTGCACGGTAAGACGTGGGCGCGAGATCCCAGCTCATCTGCCAAAGCCTGTAGCGGCTCTACCCGGGTTCCCGAGAGAGCCACGCACGCCCCTGCCCCATGCAGCGCCTTGGCAATTTCCCCGCCGATGCCACCAGAGGCTCCCGTGATCAAAGCGTTTTTTCCATCCAAACGAAACATGTGATTCTCCTAAATTCGTCTTTATTTCCAACCGGCCCAGAGACCAAAATGTGACCCTTACGCCCCTTGCAGCTTGGCGATATCTTCGGGGTTGCCAACGGCTTGGCAGGCAATGGCCCGCTCGATGCGGCGGATCATACCGGACAAAGCTTTGCCCGCGCCAATTTCCCAAATTTCCGTCACACCTTCCGCGGCCAAATAGGACATAGATTCGCGCCAGCGCACCGCGCCTGTGACCTGCTCGACCAAGAGCGCGCGGATCAGCTCTGGATCCGAGAGGGCGCTGGCGCGCACATTGGCCACCAGGGGCACCGATGGCGTGCTGATCTCCACCTGTGCTAAAGCCTGCGCCATGCGTTCCGCGGCCGGCTGCATCAAGGCGCAATGGAAGGGCGCGCTGACAGGCAAAAGCACAGCGCGTTTCGCACCGGCCTCCTTGGCCAGATCCAAGGCCCGTTCGACGGCCGCTTTATGACCTGAGACCACGACCTGTCCCGGATCATTGTCATTGGCCGCCTGGCACACCTCGCCCTGCGCTGCGGCCTCTGCCACGGCGCTGACCGCTGCAAAATCCAAACCCAAGATCGCCGCCATAGCCCCGATACCCACAGGCACAGCCTCCTGCATAGCGGTGCCACGAATGCGCAGCAAACGGGCGGTATCGGCAATGGTCATCGCCCCGGCCGCCGCCAGAGCGGAATACTCACCCAAGGAATGCCCAGCGACAAAAGAGGCCGTGTCAAGTCCCAGCCCTTCCGACTCCAAGGCCCGCAAAGCAGCCAAAGACGTCGCCATCAATGCAGGCTGCGCATTGGCTGTGAGGGTTAATGTTTCAATATCCCCATTCCAAATCAGCCCAGATAGGTCTTGGCCCAATGCGTCATCGACTTCCTCAAACACAGCTTTCGCCGCCGGGTAGCTGGCTGCAAGATCTTGGCCCATGCCGATGGTCTGAGCCCCTTGACCCGGAAAAACAAATGCCCGCATTTTGATCCTCTTTCGAAACTTCGGTTTTTCTTGGCATATCCCCTGTCACGCCGCACCGCAACGGTTTACAGCACCTATACGGCGACTGCCCCGCGCGCGGGCTGGCTCTACCGCACAGAAAAATGCATCTTAAATGCGGGCACAGACAGCATAAACCTTGCACCTTTCCCCCAGCTGTGGCAAAGGCAGCCATCCGCAGACAAACCTTCTCCCGTGCGGCCTCTCGTGATCAGACTGCGGTCTCAACTCTGATCTTTGAAGCGCACCTAAAAAACAGGAAAGCACATGTCATTTTATGAGCATGTCTTCATTATGCGTCAGGACCTGTCGAACACACAGGCCGAAGCATTGATCGAAGAATTTTCCAATGTCCTGAGCGCAAACGGCGGGTCCGTTGTGGAGCAGGAATATTGGGGCGTCAAAACCATGGCGTATAAAGTCAACAAAAACCGCAAGGGCCACTATGCCTTTTTGAAGACAGATGCGCCTTCGGCCGCTGTTGCCGAAATGGAACGCCTGATGGCATTGCATGAAGATGTCATGCGCACGTTGACCATCCGCGTGAAAGGCCACGAAGAAGGCCCCTCCGTTCAAATGCAAAAACGTGACGACCGCGCCGATCGCGGTGAACGTCGCGAACGCCGGTCTTAAGGAGCGCTAAGTTATGGGAACAAAACCATTTTTCCGCCGCCGGAAGGTCTGCCCTTTCTCCGGTGATAATGCCCCGAAAATCGATTACAAAGACACACGTCTTTTGCAGCGCTACATCTCTGAGCGTGGCAAAATCGTGCCGTCCCGTATCACCGCAGTCTCTGCAAAGAAACAACGTGAGCTGGCCCGCGCCATCAAACGTGCACGTTTCTTGGCCTTGCTGCCCTATGCTGTGAAATAAGGAGCCAAGCACATGCAAGTTATCCTTATGGAACGAGTGGCCAAATTGGGCCAAATGGGCGATGTTGTGAATGTGAAGCAGGGCTTTGCCCGCAACTTCCTGATCCCAACAGGCAAAGCCATGCGCGCCTCTGCTGCCAATATCGCAGCCTTTGACGCGCAAAAAGCACAGCTCGAAGCGCGCAACCTGGAAACCAAAGCGGAGGCGGAAGCCTTGGCTGCCAAGCTTGACGGTCAGCAATTTATTGTGATTCGCTCAGCCTCTGACGCTGGGTCGCTTTACGGTTCGGTCACAACCCGCGATGCGGCAGAAGCGGCCTCTGAAGCCGGCTTCAGCCTCGACAAAAAGCAGGTTGCGTTGATGGCCCCAATCAAAGATCTGGGCATCCACAATCTCTCTGTGCGCTTGCACCCTGAAGTTGAGGCGAAAATCGAGCTGAACGTAGCTCGATCCGTTGAAGAAGCGGAGCTTCAAGCGGCAGGAAAATCAATCCAAGATCTCGCAGCAGAAGAAGAAGCAGCCGCTGAATTTGAAATTCAGGAACTGTTTGACGATATCGGCGCTGCCGGCATGGACGACTTTGGCGATGATGATGCGCCGAAGGCTTCCGCGGATGACGCATCGGATGACGAAGAGGCCTAAACCCTCTCCCCATTCCAGACATTTAAACGCCGCTCTGTTTCAGGGCGGCGTTTTTGTTTGGCTGGGCCCACAGCCCTTAACCCATAAAAAAAGCCACCCTTTCGGCAAGGGTGGCATAATCAACCAAACTTCACGATAAGATCGAAGTGACCAATCGAAAACCCTCGCCCGCTTCATGCTTCAAAAAGCAGATGCGGGCGAGATAGAATTATTCGTCGTCCATGGCTTCCACAGCTTTTTGAAGCTGGTCTTTGGAGACTTCTTTGTCGGTCACAGTTGCCAGTTCAAAGACATAATCGACAACTTTATCTTCGAATAAAGGCGCCCGCATTTGCTGCTGCATCTGTGGATTTTTTTGCACAAATTCAAAGAATTCACGCTCTTGACCTGGATATTGACGGGCTTGATTCATCATTGCCTGTGTCATCTCCGCATCCGTCACTTGGATCTCAGCTTTTTGACCCAATTCGGCCAAGAGAAGACCCAGGCGCACGCGGCGCTCCGCCAACGTATTGTGCTCATCTGTTGGCTCAATTTCAGGATGATCGTGGCCCTGCACGTCAGGGTTCTCGTCATGCCAAAGTTGATGAGCGATTTGCCCTGCTTCCGCTTCCACCAGTGACGGCGGCAGCTCGAATTTCACCATTTTATCCAAAGCATCCAGCAAGTGACGCTTCTGAACGGCGCGCGCCGCCCCAGCATATTCGGCTTCCAAACGCTCTGAGATTTGGCCTTTCAGCGCGGCTAAATCTTCTGCGCCGAATTTCGTAGCCAGTTCATCATTAATCTCAGCGGCCTTCGGCGCTTTGACGGCTTTAATTTTGCATTCAAAAACAGCGTCCTTGCCCGCCAGGTTTTCGGCGCCATATTCCGCAGGGAATGTGACATTCACCTCAACCTCTTCGCCGACCTTTACGCCGACCAATTGGGCTTCAAAGCCCGGAATGAAAGAGTTGGAGCCCAAAACCAGCGGGTAATCTTCCGCAGCGCCGCCCTCAAAGGCTTCACCGTCAACCTTACCAAGAAAATCGATGGTCACCTGGTCGCCATCTTTCGACTTTGTACCTTTTTTACGATCCGCGAAATCCTGCGCGGTTTCCGCCAAATTCGCGAGGGCTTCGTCCACAGACGCCTCGTCGGCCTTGGCAATCATTTTGTCCAGCTTGATTTTCTTGAGATCAACCTCAGGGATGGTCGGCAAAGCTTCGTAGGACATCTCAACATGGATGTCGTCGCCCTCTTTCCAATCATCATTGGTCATTTTAACCGCAGGCTGCATTGCAGGACGATCGCCGCTGTCCTCAAAATGTTTGGACATGGCGCCATCAATGCTCTCTTGCATCGCTTCACCCATCAGACGCTGACCGTATTGCTTTTTCAGCAATGCCATGGGGACTTTGCCCTTCCGAAAGCCCTTCATTTCAATTTCGGGCCGCGCTTCAACCAGTTTTTCGTCAACCTTTGCGGCCAACTCATCTGCTGTCACAACAATGTTGTAACCGCGCTTCAAGCCTTCGTTCAGGGTCTCAGTGACCTGCATAGTAAATCCCTTTTCAAACCATGGTGCGGGTAGAGGGACTTGAACCCCCACGCCTTGCGGCGCTAGAACCTAAATCTAGTGCGTCTACCAATTTCGCCATACCCGCAAACTATGTGGCAGCCCCGAAGAGCCGCCATATTCCGGAGCTCTCTAACAAAGCTCGCCCCAGGATGCGAGTGGAAAATGACAGTTTCTGGACGAATTTTACCGGGGGCAGAATTCGTTCTTTACGAAGTGCTGGTTCGCGACGCCGGCGCGGCTTGCCATCCCTATGGCCGGCTCTGTCACAGGCCAAGATTCATTCATGTTGAATAAATGTGCGTTGTGATTATTTTTTAGGCAAATTTGGGGATACCTGCGGCATTCCACCTCGATCCCACCGAAGAGGAATTGCCGGGCCGGTTAAAAAGTGAAATTCCCGTCCTGCAATCAAACCAGCGGGTATCAAAATGAAAAAGATCGAAGCCATCATCAAGCCTTTTAAACTCGACGAAGTAAAAGAAGCGCTTCAGGACATCGGCGTGCAGGGCCTCTCTGTTGTAGAGGTCAAAGGATTCGGGCGTCAGAAAGGCCACACGGAACTCTACCGTGGCGCTGAATATGTCGTCGACTTTCTGCCGAAAGTAAAAATCGAGGTCGTTTTGGCCGACGATATGCTCGACAGCGCGATCGAGGCCATTTGTACCGCGGCGAAAACCGACAAAATTGGCGATGGGAAGATTTTCGTGTCGACAGTTGAACAAGCCATCCGTATTCGCACCGGTGAGACCGGCGACGACGCTATCTAATAACGCCTCTAAAGGAGAGACTATCTATGAGCCAAGCTCTTTTATCTAAGATCGCCGATGAAGGCATCGAATATGTGGACATCCGCTTCACAGATCCTCGCGGAAAACTGCAGCATGTGACCGTATGCGCCGACCAGGTAGATCAGGACTTCCTTGACGAAGGCTTCATGTTCGACGGCTCGTCGATTGCCGGTTGGAAATCCATTGAAGAATCCGACATGAAATTGATGCCGGACGTTGACTCCGCCTATGTCGACCCCTTCTATGCGGAGAAAACTATCTGCATTCACTGCACTGTGGTTGAGCCAGACACCGGCGAAAGCTATGCGCGCGACCCGCGCGGATGTGCGCAGCGCGCGGAAGCCTATCTTATCTCTTCCGGGATCGGCGATGTGGCCTATATGGGTCCAGAGGCAGAGTTCTTCCTATTCGACGACGTTCGTTTTGAGAACAAAATCAACAAAGTATCGTACGAAGTTGATGCAGTTGACGCCTCATGGAATACCGATAGTGACTACGAAGTCGGCAATATGGGCCACCGTCCCGGTGTCAAAGGCGGCTACTTCCCCGTGAACCCCATTGATGACGCGCAAGACATCCGCAGCGAAATGCTCTCCACCATGAAGCGGATGGGCATGAAGGTCGACAAGCATCACCACGAAGTGGCGAGCTGTCAACACGAACTGGGCCTGATCTTCGGATCCTTGACCCATCAAGCCGATGAGTTGCAAAAATATAAATACGTCATTCACAACGTCGCCCATGCCTACGGCAAATCCGCGACCTTCATGCCCAAGCCCATCGCAGGCGACAACGGCACAGGCATGCATGTGAATATGTCCATCTGGAAAGATGGCAAGCCGCTGTTTGCGGGCGACAAATACGCCGATCTTTCCGACGAAGCGCTTTATTTCATCGGTGGCATCTTGCAGCACGCAAAAGCCTTGAACGCCTTCACCAACCCATCAACCAACAGCTACAAGCGTTTGATCCCCGGCTTTGAAGCCCCTGTTCTGCGCGCCTATTCTGCACGCAACCGGTCTGGCTGCGTTCGGATCCCATGGGCCGAGTCGCCAAAAGCCAAGCGCGTTGAAGCGCGTTTCCCTGATCCAGCCGCGAACCCTTACCTATGTTTTGCAGCTTTGCTGATGGCCGGTCTTGATGGCATCAAAAACAAAATTCACCCAGGTGAGGCCTCTGACAAAGATCTCTATGATCTGCCGCCAGAAGAGCTGGCCGATATCCCAACTGTTTGCGGCTCCCTGCGCGAAGCGCTGGACGAGTTGAAAGCGGATATGGGCTTCTTGACCGCCGGTGGTGTGTTCACAGAGGATCAAATCGCCGGGTATATTGACCTGAAAATGGAAGAGGTTCTGCACTATGAGCACACACCTCATCCCGTTGAATTTGGCATGTATTACAGCTGCTAATCGCGGCTCATAGACTGAAAACAAAGAAGGCGCTCACATTTGGGCGCCTTTTTTTGCCCGCTCGGCGGCGAGGCCCGATTAGGCCAGCCTTTTGATCAAATACGTATGAATTGCAAATAACACCGCGCCAGAGCGCGGCAGGCGCACCAGGGCTTGATGCTCCGAGCGAATATATGCGCCATGGCCGTAATCCTCATCGCCGCTTCGCGGGTCCGTTTCACTGCGTGGTTGAAACAAATCCGGCCGCACATATTCCAGCACATTGAACCGCCACATGGGGCGTCCCGGTTTTATACCATCAAACAAGCGCTGCACCCGTTTGGCCACATCCACATCATATTCCGCCACTGGACGATGCACGGCACTGAGCGGGCGACCTATTTTCTCGTGCAAGGTCCAGCTGGCCGGAAAACACATCACAGCCGCGGTCAAAACATGCTCCTGGCCGCGCTTTTCATGCAAACAAAGGTCTTCTTGCACCAAACGTGCCGCAACGCACAGCGGATCGCCAGACAGAGGCACGCGCACCCCATCCGGGCGCTGTACCATATTTTCCTCAACGCGATAGGACGGGCGGCGGCGCAATTGCGCTAAGATTTCATCCAAGACCTCGCGTTTTGCCTCAACGGAGGCTCCGGCATCGGCAAAGACCTTGTCTGGTGTATCCTGCAAAAGCCGGTCGCGCTCGGCCAGTTGCGCCGCATAGGCCTCATCCTCAATCAGCCAGCCATCCTCGGCAAGCGGCAACATCCCGGGTAATTTTTTATGTTCCGACACATTATAGGGGATCTTACTTTGCAAAATTTCTGGCATGAAATCCGACTCGCTCGCGGGAAATGTGAAAACAGATGTCGCAAACAAACCTGACACAGCCGCGCTACAAACGCAATCTAACGCGTAAAGGGAGCGTTTTTATGACCGAACCATTCCGTGAAAACCGCAAAATTGACCCCAGCCGCGGGGCAATGACCGGCGACAATACCCCCAATGACATGGACCGCGTCGAGATCGGCCCGACAAAACTGGCGTTTGACGAATGGGCAGCCGCTGGGCTGGAGCTGCCTGATTTGCAGCAAATGCGCCGCTTTCGTCACAATCGGTTGGTGCAGGGGGTCAATGCGCGCGACTATGGCGCTTTGGTGGTTTTTGACCCGCTGAATATCCGCTACGCCAGTGACAGCACCAATATGCAGCTGTGGAACACCCATAACCCATTTCGCGCGCTGATCGTCTGCGCCGATGGCTATATGGTGATGTGGGACTATAAAAATTCTCCGTTTCTGTCGGAATTCAATCCGCTGGTGCGCGAACAGCGCTCCGGGGCGGACTTCTTCTATTTTGACCGCGGAGATATGGCGCATTTGGCAGCAGAGGCCTTTGCCGGTGAAGTCTATGATTTGGTCCGTGCCCATGGCGGCGGAAACATGCGACTGGCAGTGGATAAAATCATGATGGTCGGCCTCAGAGCGCTGGAAGCCAAGGGGTTTGAAGTTTTTGAAGGTGAGGAGCTGACCGAAAAGGCCCGCGTGATCAAGGGGCCCGATGAGATCAAAGCGATGCGATGCGCCAGCCATGCCTGCGAGACCGCCGTGCGCGCCATGGAAGAGGCCGCTCGTTCTGGGGTGCCTGGCGGTCAGATGAGCGAAGATGACATCTGGGCTGTGCTACATGCTGAAAATATTCGCCGCGGCGGGGAGTGGATTGAAACACGCCTTCTCGCCTCCGGTCCGCGCACCAATCCGTGGTTTCAAGAATGCGGGCCGCGGCTGGTGCAAAACAACGAGATTGTCAGCTTTGATACCGATCTCATTGGCAGCTATGGCATTTGCGTGGATATCTCCCGCAGCTGGTGGATTGGCGATCAAGCCCCCCGCCCCGATATGATTGCCGCCATGCAACATGCCCATGAGCATATTCAGAGCAATATGAACATGCTGGCCCCGGGCGTTTCGATGCGCAGCCTGTCGGAGAACTGTCACCGCCTTGACGACCAATATCAAGCGCAGAAATACGGCTGTTTGATGCATGGGGTCGGCCTGTGCGATGAATGGCCCTTGATAGCCTATCCCGACCATTTGGTGGATGGTGCCTTTGAATATGAGTTGGAAGCGGGCATGGTCCTATGTGTCGAGGCATTGGTCTCCCCCGAGGGTGGAGACTTCTCCATCAAACTGGAAGATCAAGTTTTGATTACCGAAGATGGCTTTGAAAACCTGACCAGCTACCCGTTTGATCCGGCGTTAATGGGGTATGGCGCCTAAACCAAACCGCGCGTGCCAAAGAAAAAGGGCGCCGCCGCAGCCGCGCCCTTGAAGGGTTGAACGCCAGATCCCCTTACTTGCGCGCGCGACCCACCAGGGTCCAAAGCGCCGGCAGCAAGAGCGCCGCGAGGGCCAGTTTCACCACATCGCCCAGCAAAAACGGCGTTAAGCCCCAAGCTAAAATCGGCGCATCGACGCCGTAAAGCACGGTCAACCAGATCAAGCCAGGCAGGTAGATCAGCACATTGCCAAGCAGCATAGCCAAGGCCATTTTGCCCCGCGCCCGGTCCCAGCCCTTGCGCGCCAAAGCGCCCAAAGCCAAGACGGCGAGAACATAGCCAACCAAATAACCACCCGTGCCACCCATCATATAGGTCACACCCGAGATTTCTGCGCTGGATCCGGCGAAAACGTCAAATCCCAATGCGCCAATCAGCATATAGCCCAAAATCGTTGCCAGACCCAAGCGCGCGCCATAGGCCGCACCAATGCTCAAAACCGCAAAAGTGCCCATAGTCATGGGGACAGGGAACATCGGGATCTTGATTTTCGCAGCAAGTGCCAAAGCGGTGATGCCTGCGACGACCAAAACCAATTGCTTCACCCGCAGCGCCAGGCCGGTTTGCGGAAAAATAGCCTCTGCCAGTGTCAAAGATGGGGTCTGTGTGGTCATGTGAAATTTCCTTTTGTTTCGTAGTTCAGACTTAGCCTTTGTCATTGGCGGTTCGCAAGGGCTCATCTGTGCGTTTGCGATAACAAGAGTGCATATCATAGCTCTTGCGCGGCCCGCTCACCTGCCAATGCGCCGTCCAATCGGGCCAACGCGCAAAATCATAGGCCACATGATAGTCATCTGGCGGGCAATGATGATGCGCCGTAGGGGGGCTCTGCGTCAGATCAATGTGGTGAAAAAATCTGTCGTCTTCAAAGTAGACATCAATCCCGCCAGCCGCGCCCGAGCACCAGCGATAGCGCCGGCTGCTGGCAAGAGGTGGGCTATGCGCCAAAATCAGCTGCCCGTCCTCATGATACCAGCCGCTATCAAAGTAGCACTGACCCTTGAATTGCAAGGTTTGATCTTGGTGGTGGTCGCAGATCTGCCGGGTGATATCCCAGCTATGGCCCATGAAATCATCAAGGCCGAGTGGCAGCTGTGGCAGGGGTGCGGCGATCTTAGGTGTCATAGCCTTCACTACCACCTCCTGCCCGGCAATCAAACCCGGTGGCTGCGCTTGAACCCACGCGCCCGGCAGTCTAAGAGGCAGCCATCCGCTCCCAACTCAAAAGGCCATGATCCTATGATCGAACGTTACTCCCGCCCTGAAATGGTTGATATCTGGTCACCCAAAACGAAATTTCGCATCTGGTATGAAATCGAAGCACATGCCTGTGATGCGCAGGCCAAATTGGGCGTGATTCCGCAGGCCAATGCGGATGCAGTGTGGACCGCGAAAGATGTCGAGTTCGATGTGGCAAAAATTGATGCCATCGAAGCGGTCACAAAACACGACGTCATCGCCTTTTTAACCCATCTTTCCGATATTATCGGCGGGGATGTGGCGCGCTTTGTCCATCAAGGCATGACCAGCTCCGACGTCTTGGACACCACTTTGAACGTACAGCTCACCCGGGCCGCAGATATCCTAATTGCTGATATCGAAGCCCTTCTGGCTGCATTAAAGCGCCGCGCGCTGGAGCATAAAGACACCGTTCGCATCGGCCGTAGCCATGGCATCCATGCCGAGCCTGTGACCATGGGACTAACCTTTGCGCGGTTCTATGCGGAAATGGATCGCAACCTGGCGCGCATGCGCACGGCCCGTGATGAGATTGCCACGGGCGCGATTTCCGGCGCGGTTGGCACCTTTGCCAATATCGACCCTGCCGTTGAAGAGCATGTTTGCGCGCAATTGGGGCTGAAACCAGAACCCATCAGCACGCAAGTCATCCCGCGCGACCGACACGCAGCCTTCTTCGCCACGCTCGGCGTTGTGGCAAGCTCCATTGAGAATATCGCCATTGAAATTCGCCATATGCAGCGCACCGAAGTGTTGGAAGCCGAAGAGTTTTTCTCCAAAGGGCAAAAGGGCAGCTCCGCCATGCCACATAAGCGCAACCCGGTTCTGACCGAAAACCTCACCGGTTTGGCGCGGATTGTGCGGATGGCAGTGGTGCCAGCGATGGAGAACGTGGCCCTATGGCATGAGCGGGACATCTCTCACAGCTCCGTCGAGCGGGCCATCGGCCCCGATGCGACCATCACTCTTGATTTCGCCCTTGCCCGGCTGACCGGTGTGATTGATAAATTGGTGATCTATCCAGACAATATGATCGCGAATATGAACAAATTTCGCGGCTTGGTGCATTCCCAGCGGGTCTTGCTGGCGCTGACGCAAAAAGGCGTAAGCCGTGAAGACAGCTACCGCCTCGTGCAACGCAATGCGATGCGGGTCTGGGAGCAGGGAGCAGATTTCTTGACGGAATTGAAAGCTGATCCGGAAGTGACGGCCGCCATGTCCATAGAAGAAATCGAAGACAAATTCGATCTTGGCTATCACACCAAACATGTGGACACAATTTTCGCCCGCGTCTTCGGCGCCTAAACCTGCACCCCCCCTGCGCCAATTTGGACGTGGGGGTCACATCGGGTGCTGGACAAAGTTTGACCACGCGCCTAGTTTCTCAGCATGACAGAATTTTTTGGAAAACGCTGGCATGATATGGGCGGAGATCCTGCCGGGCCTATCACTCCAGAAGAACATGATTTCGCCCTTTGGGAAAAAAGAGTGGATGCGCTGATGGTGCTCACCTCTGCCGCCGGATTGATGACCACCGACAGCCTGCGCCGCGTATTGGAAGATATGGGGGCAGATGCTTATGAAACCATGACATATTATGAACGCTGGATCGCCTCCATCGCGCAAAACATGGTGGAAGCCGGTGCTGTCACCACAGACGAATTGGGGTCAAAAATGGCCGAAGTGCGCGCCCGAGGGGCAACCTATGGCGCGGCCTCATGAAAGTGCGCATCAAATCCCATTGGCCGCCCGGCCATATCCGCACGCCGGCCTATCTACGCGGCAAGATAGGGCAAATTGAACGGCGCATTGGGCTATTTAACAACCCCGAAGAAACCGCTTATCGCCAAACAGGCCCACAGCGAGAGCTGGTCCGCGTTCGCTTTCGTATGGCCGATATTTGGGGGGCGCGTGCCGAGCGCGGTGAGGATGTGATCGAAGCGGAAATCTATGCCCATTGGTTGGAGCCTGTCTAATGCCCCATGATCACCACGACCACGAGCATGACCACAGCCATGACGGCCTGTCCCCCTCGGGCCATCCCTATCGCGCTGATAACGACACCGACTTGAGCTATTGGCAGGCGATGGAGATTGCCCTGCGCGAATTGCTTATTGAAAAAGGGCATCTGACCGCTGCGCAAATTCATTCACAGATCAACGCGATGGACAGCCGCAGCCCCGCCAATGGCGCGCGCGTTGTGGCCCGGGCCTGGGTGGATCCTGAATTCAAAGCAGCGCTGCTCGCCGATGCGGGAGCGGCCAGCCGGGCGATGGGATTTGACATTGGCCCGATGCATTTGATTGCTCTGGAAAACACCAAAGAGGTGCATAACGTTGTGGTATGTACACTCTGCTCTTGCTACCCGCGCAATCTGCTGGGCCTGCCGCCCGACTGGTACAAATCGCGCGCCTATCGATCTCGAACCGTGATTGAACCGCGCAAAGTCCTGTCTGAATTCGGCCTAGAGCTCCCCGAGCCGATGCAAGTGCGGGTGCACGACAGCACCGCGGATATGCGCTACATTGTGCTGCCAGCCCAACCGGAGGCAAGTCTTGGCCTGACCGAAGAGGAGCTAGTCGCCTGGGTCACGCGCGACAGTATGATCGGCGTGGGTCTGCCGCAAGCGCCACGATGACCCTAACCGCCGCGCAAAAAGGTGCTGCGCTCATGGTTGCAGGGGTGTTCTGCATGGCCTCAATGGATGTCATGGCCAAAACCCTAGGCCATAGCATTCCGGTGGCGCAAATTGTCTGGCTGCGCTTTGTCTCACAGGCTCTGGTTGTTGGCGCCGGATTGTTAATTGCCCGGCGCGCGCTGTTCACCAGCGCGCATACCAAACTGCATATGCTGCGCGGAATGGCCACAACATTCAGCAGCTATATGTTTTTTCTGGGTATTATCTATTTGCCGCTGGCCGATGCTACAGCCTTGATTCAACTTGGCCCTGTGATGGTGACGCTGGGTGCGGTGCTGGTCTTGGGAGAAACCATCGGCCGCCGCCGTATTCTTGGCATAGCCGCCGCCTTTCTTGGGGCGATGCTGATCATCCGGCCGGGATCGTCAGTTATGTCACCGGCCTCCGCATTTCCACTGCTTGGGGCGATTGGTTTCACGGTCTATGCCCTGGCCACGCGTTTTGTGCGCAGCGATGGCCCTTGGACCGCGTTATTCTTGCAAGGCGTCTTTGGCACGATATTCTCCTCTGTGCTGGTGCCCTTCTTTTGGCAGCCCATTCCCCTCGCCGAGATCCCGATTGTGGCGGCGCTCATCGGGTTTGGCATTTTGGGACATTTGTTGATGATCCGCGCCTTTGCGGCGGCCCCTGCCGGCGATATCGCGCCCTATGGCTACGCCGGGCTGCTTTTTGCTGTGATCTTCGGACTTGTGCTCTTTGGCGAGACACCAGATGGCTTCACACTCCTTGGCGCGGTTGTTATTGTAACTGCTGGAATATATGTTTGGTATCGTGAGAGGCTCATCCAAGCTCAGGACGACAATGGTTAAAACTGGCAAACCGCGCGGAACACTGCGCCAAAAGCTCGGACATGCGGCGATCATGGCTTTTTTTGGCGCGATGTGGCTGGTGCCTTACCGGCTGCGCAATCGCTGGGTTGGCGCCTGTCTCCGCGGTGTATTGGGCCGCCTGCTTGGGTATCGCAAGCGGGTTATGGACAATCTGGACCTGATTTATCCCGATATGCCACAGGACCAAAAATTGAAGATTGCCGATCAGGTACTCGATAATGCTGGACGCACCTTTACGGAAAATATGTTTCCAGCGCAGTTTCACGCACAAAATCCCGAAATCAAGCTGCACGGCGCGGGGCTTGAGGCTGTGCTAAAGGCCCATAAGGACGGCCGTCCGATTATGTTTTATTCCGGGCATTTTGGGAATCATGAAGCCTTCCGTGCCGCGCTTTTCAAACATGGGATCAAGGTTGGGGGCATGGTTCGGCGCATGGCCAATCCCTATTTTGATGTGCAATATAAGCGCATGCTCGACATCAATGGGCGCGGTGGCCCAGTCTTTGAGGCCGACAGATACGGCACGTTGGCCATGTTGAAATCCTTGAAAACCGGCACAGCGCTTGTCTTATTGCTCGACCTGGCTGTCAGCCACGGCATCACGGTGCATTTCATGGGGCGCCGGGTTTATTGCTCGGTGACAGCGGCAAATTTCGCACTGAAAGCAAAAGCGCTGTTTGTGCCCTATTTCTCAATGCGAAATCAGGATTGGGACAGTTTTAGCGTTGAGATCGGCGCGCCGATTGAGCACAGCGATGCCGAGACAATGACACGAGAGGCGACAAAATCGCTAGAAGAGCGGGTGCATGCCGATCCGGGCAATTGGTTTTGGATCCATCGGCGCTGGAAATATCGCCCGCCTTCAGATTAGGGCTCAAAGGGGCGCTGGCAGCCTGCTCGCCAAATTTACCCCAGCCACTAATTCACCCAATCGGCGATGATAATCTCACCATTATCTTGATATTGCACCAAAACAGCATAACGCCCTGGCCCCAATACCCCTGTCTCAAACGTGGTGGGCCACAAGCCGTCCCAGCGGCCTAGATTGTGCCATTCGGTCACAATATTGGCATAATCGATGCGCCGCCCCGCATTCTCCCCCCGGTAAATCTCGACAGTCTCCAAGGGTGACACACCCACAAGATGGACATCATAGGGACCCGAAGAATAAGCGTTTTGCAAAGTTATTTCATAGGACGTCCCCATCCGCCGGATGGATAGATCTGCCCCCGGTGCCAATTGCCCATATTTTTGGATAAGAGCTGCGACCTCCGCGCGTTGGCCTGCAACAGAACTTTCGATCCCGTTGACGATAAATTGCGGTGTGTAAATCATCCGCTCGTTCAACGCTCGTGCATAGGCTTTTTGGCGCTCTGTAAAGGCGGGATGGGCAAAGACATCTTCCCAGCCGATATAATCCCAATAATCCACATGCCATCCCAGAGCGATAATATCCCTTTTCTGGGCGAGCTCTACCAAATATTCATCCGCCGGTGGGCAGGAAGAGCAGCCTTGGGAGGAGAACAGCTCAACCACCACCGGCGCATTCTGCCCATAGCTAAAATTGGGGACGATAAGCGTGAGGAGGCAAAGAAATTGTGCAGCAATGAGGCGCATAAGGGTCGGTTCCTGAATCGTTATCTAAGATCATAGAACATCCAAATGTAACTGGCCAATCAATCAATCGTGCGCAGATGTTACAAAAATCTCTTTTTGGTATACAAATGTATGCGAAACCTCTTGATCCTCAAGTGCCACAGCTGATAAGAGGCCTCAACATCCTTTCAATCCTGGAGATTTTCATGACCGTAGTTGTTGGGCAGGACACTGCTAAAACACGCCGCACTTTGACCGTGGGCAGCAAAAGCATCGCTTATTATTCAATTCCCGCAGCTCAGGCCGCAGGATTGGGTGACTTCTCACGTCTTCCCGCCGCCCTAAAAGTGGTGTTGGAAAATATGCTGCGGTTCGAGGACGGAAAGACCGTATCTGTTGACGATATTAAAGCCTTTGCCGAATGGGGCGCAAAAGGTGGGAAAAACCCACGCGAAATTGCCTATCGCCCGGCCCGCGTTTTGATGCAGGATTTTACCGGCGTGCCGGCCGTGGTTGATCTGGCCGCGATGCGCGATGGGATTGTCGCTCTTGGCGGGGATCCTGAAAAGATCAACCCGCTAAACCCGGTGGATCTTGTGATTGACCATTCGGTCATGATCGATGAATTTGGCACCCCCCGCGCCTTTCAAATGAATGTTGATCGGGAATATGAGCGCAATATGGAGCGCTATACCTTCCTAAAATGGGGTCAATCGGCCTTTAATAACTTCCGCGTTGTCCCGCCCGGCACTGGCATCTGCCACCAGGTTAATCTCGAATACTTATCCCAAACAGTGTGGACCGACCAAGACCAGAATGGTCAAGAGGTTGCCTATCCTGATACTTTGGTCGGCACCGACAGCCACACGACTATGGTCAATGGCGCGGCGGTCTTGGGCTGGGGTGTTGGCGGTATTGAGGCTGAAGCGGCCATGCTGGGTCAACCTATTTCAATGCTGATCCCAGAAGTCGTTGGCTTTGAGCTGACAGGGGCCATGATGGAAGGCACCACCGGCACGGATTTGGTGCTCAAAGTGGTCGAAATGCTGCGCGCACGCGGTGTTGTGGGTAAATTCGTAGAATTCTACGGCACGGGCCTCGACAATTTACCCCTCGCAGATCGCGCAACCATCGCCAATATGGCTCCCGAATACGGCGCCACCTGCGGGTTTTTCCCGATCGACGACGAAACCATCCGCTATCTACATGCCACCGGCCGCGATGAAGATCGTGTGGCCTTGGTGGAAGCCTATGCAAAAGAAAATGGCTTCTGGCGCGATGAGACTTATGCGCCGATCTATACCGACACATTGCATCTGGACATGGGCACGATCGTGCCTGCAATTTCCGGCCCCAAACGTCCTCAGGACTTTGTCGCATTGACCGAGGGCCAAAATGCCTTCCGCCGCGAAATGGAAGAGACTTTCAAACGCCCCATGGGCAAGCAAATTGCAGTCGCTGGCGAAGAGTACACAATGGAATCGGGCAAAGTTGTGATTGCTTCCATCACCTCCTGCACCAATACCTCCAATCCCTATGTGATGATTGGCGCCGGTTTGGTTGCGCGCAAGGCAGCGGCTTTGGGGATGGATAGCAAACCTTGGGTGAAAACCTCCCTGGCCCCTGGCTCGCAAGTGGTCTCCGCCTATCTGGAAGCTGCTGATCTGCAAAAAGATCTTGATGCGGTCGGCTTCAACCTTGTTGGCTATGGGTGCACCACCTGCATCGGCAACTCCGGCCCGCTGCAACCAGAAATTTCTGCGGCCATTTCAGAGGGCGATCTCGTCGCCACTGCGGTGCTGTCCGGCAACAGAAACTTTGAAGGGCGCATCTCCCCAGATGTCCGCGCCAATTATCTGGCCTCGCCCCCCCTGGTGGTGGCCTATGCTTTGGCTGGCACTTTGGACATTAACTTGGCCACAGATGTGATTGGCCAAGACCGCGACGGCAATGACGTCTACCTCAAAGACATCTGGCCAACCACGCAAGAGGTTGCCGAAATGGTGGAAGCGACGGTGACCCGTGAGGCTTTCTTGTCGAAATATGCCGATGTGTTTAAGGGCGATGAGAAATGGCAGGCCGTGGATGTGACCAATCAAAAAACCTACGATTGGCCCGCCGCCTCGACCTATGTGCAAAATCCACCCTATTTCCAAGGCATTACGATGGAAACTCACAAGATCACCGATCTTGAGGACGCCAAGGTCATGGCAATTTTGGGCGATATGATCACCACGGATCATATCTCGCCCGCCGGCTCTTTCAAAGACACAACCCCAGCTGGTAAATATCTAACCGAGCGCCAAGTCAGCCCGCGAGAGTTCAACTCCTATGGCTCGCGTCGCGGCAATCACGAGGTGATGATGCGCGGCACCTTCGCCAATATCCGCATCAAGAATGAGATGCTCGATGGGGTCGAGGGCGGCTACACACTCGGTCCAGACGGCAGCCAAATGGCGATCTTTGACGCGGCAATGGCCTATCAGGAGCAAGGCACCCCATTGGTCATCTTTGGCGGCGAACAATATGGTGCCGGCTCCAGCCGCGATTGGGCGGCAAAAGGCACTGCGCTTTTGGGGGTTAAAGCCGTGATTGCGGAAAGCTTTGAGCGTATTCACCGCTCAAACCTGGTGGGCATGGGCGTTATTCCTTTTGAGTTCACAGGCGGGGATACCCGTAAGAGCCTTGGCCTCAACGGCGATGAAACCGTCTCAATCCGCGGCCTCGAAGGGGTCAAACCTCTGCAAGAGGTGCCCGCAGAAATCACCATGTCAGACGGCTCTGTCAAATCCATCACCCTAAAGTGCCGGATCGATACGGAAGTTGAGATTGATTACATCGAAAATGGCGGTGTGCTGCACTATGTGCTGCGCAACCTGGCCAAAGCCGCATAAGGTTGGAATAGCGTCTGAATAACCCAACCGCCAAGCCAAAACATTAGGCCCGGTGGCAACACCGGACAGCGCCTGCCTACCCCCCGGCAGGCGCTGCCCTCATGTCGTGTTGAACTGGCGTTATGCAGGGGCCTTTTGTGCGTTCAAGACAGCAAGGCCTGTCTGCGCGTTTGATTTTCCTTAGAATTCCAACCCTGCCTCTGCCAGCGCCGGCATCACACGCGTTTTCAAATTGCGCTCCGTCAGCGGGCCAGTGACACGCATGATCACAGTTCCATCGGGTGCCAGAACAAAGGTCTCCGGCAAGCCATAAACCCCCCAATCCAGCGCCATCCTCGCCTGAGGATCCGCTCCGGCCAAAGCATAAGGATTGCCCAGTTCCGCCAAAAAAGCGCGTGCTTTGGCAGGGTTGTCTTTATAGTTCACGCCATAAACCGGAATGCCGCGATCGGAAAAATCCATCAGTGTTGGATGCTCAGCCCGGCAGGGTGCGCACCAGCTGGCCCAGAAATTGACCAATTTCACCCCGCCGCTGGTCAAATCCGCCTGTGCAAAGGGAACATGCCCCTCCAGGGGATCGAGCTGGACTTTCGGTGCCTGCTGGCCTGCGATGGCGCTTGGCAGGCCCTCTGGATCCTCTCGCTGCATCCCCACAAAGGCCAGCCCAGCAAATACTGCAAAGATCACAACCGGCAATGCCAACAGCAGTTTACGCATCCTGAGCCGCCTCCTGCGCTGCCAAAGCGCGCTTTACTGCACGGCTACGCCGCAGATAGAGCCCAGTGATTACCGCGAGAGCCAAGAGGCTCAGCGCATAGGAACTGTTGACTTCCAAGGCATATTTTCCCAGATCTGGCATCATTCCATCCGCTCCCGTGCTTGCAATACCTTCAGCCGACGCGACCGCACCTCCGTGCGCGTGCCAACCAGCAACAATGTCAAAAACAACAGCCCAAACCCGGCCATCGATAGGAGCAGCGGCTGGAAAAAGACATTAGAAATATTTTCCTGTTTCGCCCCATCGGCCACGGTTACGGTTGTGCCTTGGTGTAGCCCTTGATTCCAAAACAGCACCGCGTATCGGCTCAACATGGCAAAAACTGCTCCCACAATCGCCAAGACCGAGGTTAAATCTGCCGCCGTGTCTTCATCCTCAATCGCCGCCCAGAGGGCGATATAGCCCACATAGAACAAAAAGAGGATCAAAAAACTGGTCAACCGGGGATCCCAAACCCAATAGGTGCCCCACATCGGCTGCCCCCAAATAGCCCCGGTGGCCAGGGCGATCAGTGTCATCACCATACCCACGGGAGCTGCCGCCTTGGCCGCAAGAACAGAGACATGCTGCCGGCGGATCAACCAGACCAGCGCCCCGACAGACATGAGCAGATACCCGTTGATCGCCATCAAAGCGGCCGGCACATGCAGATAGATAATCTTCACAGTCGAGCCCTGCCGCATATCATCAGGCGTCAAAAAATAACCCCAAATCAATCCAGAACACAGAGATAACGCAGCCGCTGCCGCAATCCAGGGCAGGAGACGACCAGACCAGCCCATAAAGACTTTCGGATTGGCCAAACGCCAAAACCTGTCCCAAAATCTCGGCGCAATTGGTCTGTTGTTCATCGATTTAACCCCATTACTGTCACGCGCCCCTCATCTTAAGTTGATCCGCAAAGCGGCTCCAGATGCAAAGGGCAATATCGCCGCAGCCCCAAGCGAAATGGCCGATAAAAGCACCAAAGCCACATCATAGGCCAACCCCTGCCCCGCCAATCGCACCGCCTGCGCGCCAAAAATCAGACTGGGCACATAAAGCGGCAGAACCAAAAGCGAGAGCAACAGCCCTCCGCGTTTGACGCCGAGGGTCAGACTCGCGCCAAAGGCACCAATCAGGCTCAGTGCCGGAGTGCCCAGCAATAGCGACAGACATAGGATTTTACCGGTTTCAAAGTTAAGATTCAACAACACGCCCAAGACCGGCGCTGCCAAAGACAAGGGCAGGCCTGTGGTCAACCAATGCGCCGCAGCCTTGGCGATATAGACAGCCTCGGGCGGCAAGGGCGACGTCGCGAGGAGATCGAGCGTGCCATCCTCATAATCGAGGCCAAAAATACGATCCAATGAGAGCAGACAGGCCAAAAGCGCCCCGAGCCACAAAACGCCCGGCGCAATGACCGCCAGCGCTGCCTGATCTGGGCCAAGCGCGAAGGGGATCAAGGTCACAACAATCAAAAAGAAAATCAAAGCCAGGCCGAATCCGCCCCCAGACCTCACAGACAAGCCAACATCGCGCAAAAACAATTGGATCATTCCAAGGCCTCCTCAAAGGCCGAACTGCCAGATAGCCCGCGCGCCTTAAAGCGGGTCAGATCCAACAGCTGCGCTGACGCAATCTCTAGGTCAATATGGGTGGTGATCACGGCGGCACCGCCGCTGTGCACATGCCGATCAAGCGCCGCGCGAAACAATGCCACATTATGCGCGTCCAGCGACACCGTTGGCTCGTCCATCACCCAAAGCGCGCAGCCACTGACCTGCATACGCGCCAAACCGAGGCGGCGTTTTTGTCCAGCGGAGAGATTGGCGGCCGGCCGATCGGCCAATGCGCGCAGATCATAGGCATCTAGCGCCACATCCGGGCTTGGCCCATGATAAATGGATGCCCAAAACGCAAGATTTTCCAGCACGGTCATTTGGCCCTTTAGACCGTCAGCATGGCCCGAATAGGCCACTGTCTCAGGCGCGGTGATCTGCCCCTCCACCGGGTCTTGCAGCCCGGCAATACACCGCAACAGACTTGTTTTGCCAAGCCCATTGGCCCCTCGCAGCACCAAAACCTGTCCAGCACTGAGCGAAAAATCAACCCCGCAGAGCAATGTCATCCCCCCCCGCGCCACGCTTAGGTTTGAGACTTGCAGCATCGTTTAGACCGGGATCAGGGCCAAGCCAATGCGGCGGCCCTCAGACAATAAAATATTATAGGTGCGGCAGGCTGTGGGCGAATTCATGATCTCCACCCCTATTCCGGCCCCCTCAAGTGTGGCGCGAAAATTCGGTGGAATATGGGCAATCTGCGCTCCCGTTCCCACGAAAACCACATCCAACTCCTTGGCCGCATCGACAAAGGGGCTTGGATCATCAAACCCAGCCCAAGGGCCGCAAGACCCCGGCAGAATAGCCAATTTTCCCTCAAAGACCTCACCGGCAACGCGAAAAAAATTCGGGCCATACCCGTCCACCGGGCGGCCAGTCTCAAAGGTGATCTCAGAGAGCTGCATTACGCATCAATATTGGCAAATTGATTGCCATCCGTGTTGCTGGGCTTGGACCAATCGCGTTTGACGCCCAAGCGCAGCAGCGTGGAGCTGGCAACAAAGACCGAAGAATATGTCCCAACCATCACGCCCCAAATCATCGCAAAGACGAACCCGCGGATCACATCGCCACCCAGCACAAAAAGGGATATCAGCGCCAATAGGGTGGTCACCGAGGTCATCACGGTCCGGCTAAGGGTCTCATTGATCGACAGGTTGAGCACGTCGCTCAAATCTTTCTTCTTATAGCGCCGCAGGTTTTCCCGCACCCGGTCAAACACCACCACCGTATCATTCAACGAATAGCCGACGATGGTCAGCAAGGCCGCGATAATCGCCAGATCAAATTTGATTTGCAGGGCTGAGAAAATTCCGATGGTCAAAATCACGTCATGCACCAAAGCCCCCACGGCGCCGAGCGCAAATTGCCATTCAAAGCGCAGCCAAATGTAGATCAGCACAACGGCAATGGCGATCACCACGGCTAAGACCGCGGATTTGATCAACTCGCCAGAGACCTTCGGCCCCACCGACTCCACGGAAGGAAAACGAATATCTGGTGCAATATTGCGCAAGGCGCTTTCAAGCTGCGCCACCACGTCTGAGGCCACGGCCTCCTGCCCGTCTTGCGCTTGGATGCGGATTTGCGCCACATGCTGATCATCACGGAAGCTGGGGTCAAACACTTCAGCAATCGACACATCCCCCAGGGCCAGCGGTTCGATGGCTTGGCGGTATGCGGCCACATCAATCGGCGTGCTGCTCTCGGCGCGGATGGTTGTGCCGCCTTTGAAATCAATGCCAAAATTCAGCCCTTGGGTCACGGTTGACGCAATGGACAGCACCACGAGCAACGCCGACACACCCAGCCACAATTTCCATTTTTCAAAGAAATCAAATGCTGTTTGCTGTTTTACCAATCTTAAACGCATCCCCTACACCTCCAGTGTTTTTGGCTTGCGCCGTTCAAACCAGATCACAACCATGGCCCTTGTCACAAAGATCGCTGTGAAAACTGAAGTGATGATCCCCAGACCCAGCGTGACGGCAAAACCTTTGACCGGGCCGGCCCCCATAATGAAAAGGATGGCGGCGGTCAAAAATGTCGTAATATTGGCATCAACAATAGCTGAGAGCGCTTTTTCATAGCCCAGCTCAATAGCCCGCGCCGGGCCTTTGGCGGTTTTCAATTCCTCGCGAATGCGTTCAAACACCAGCACATTGGCATCCACCGCCATCCCAATGGTCAGCACAATCCCCGCAATCCCCGGCAGGGTCAATGTGGCGCCGATCATCGACAAAAGCCCAAACATCAACCCAACGTTGATCAACAGCGCAATATTGGCGAAGATCCCGAAGGTGCCATAGGAGAGAAACATAAAGATCAACACGGCGGCAAACCCAACAAGACAGGCGATTTTTCCCGCATCAATACTGTCTTGCCCCAATTCCGGCCCCACAGTGCGCTCTTCGAGAAACTCCAAGCTCGCCGGCAGTGAGCCCGCCCGCAACAATGTGGCCAGCCGCGTGCTTTCTGCTACATCAAAATTGCCCGTAATGATGCCAGAGCCCCCCGTGATTGGCACCTCAATCACCGGAGCGGAGATCACCTCATCATCGAGCACAATTGCAAATGGGTCTCCCACATGGTCAGTTGTATATTGTCCGAATTTTCGCGCGCCCGAGGTGTTGAAGCGAAAGTTCACCGCCGGGCGGCCATTTTGATCAAAAGACGGCTGAGCATCGGTGAGCTCTTCGCCCGTAACCACAGGGATTCGCTCTAGAATATAATATAAGTCTGGATTATCGGCTGCGGGCAATAGCTCATTGCCGACACCAGCTGCTCCATTTGGATTGCTGGACCTGCCAACGACAGTTTGAAACGTCAAAAGCGCAGGAACCCCAATCAGATCCTTGAGCTCTTGCGCCGAGCCAAGGCCGGGCACCTGGATCAAGATCCGATCTTTGCCTTGGCGCTGGATGGTCGGCTCGCGCGTGCCGGCCTCATCCACCCGGCGGCGAATAATCTCTAGGGATTGTGCCATAGTTCGATCATCAGTCGCCAGTTGCTCAGCCTCGGATAGGGTGACAATCAAATTATTGCCAAGCGCCGAAACGACGATATCGTCGGTCATCCCACCGGTCAGCGAGGCCACAGGGCGCGCCAGGGTTTGCACCACTTCTATAGCGCGATCCATTTGCTCAGGGTTGCCAATACGCACGACAAGCTCGCCGGCACCGCCTTCCTGCTGGCGGATCGCACCGATCGTCGTACGCTCTTCGCGCAGGGCATTGCGCACTTCTGGCCAGAAGCCTTCGAGCCGAGTGGTATAGACTTCCTCGAGTTTCACCTCACCAAGCAAATGCGCACCACCACGCAAATCAAGTCCAAGATTGACCAACCCGGACGGAAGGAAGGATGGCCAGCCTGTGGCTTCCTGCCCCGCATCTTGGGCGTCATTATAGGATTCAACTTGGCCATAGAAGCCATTGGGCAGGGCAAAAAGCAGCCCAAGCGCGCAGGTCGCCCAAATCACGACCCGCTTCCAACCTTCGATATGCAACATCTTTTTGCTCCCGGCCTCAGGCCTGTCTTAACACGCTGAAGGGCTTAGCTGGCAGGCTTGGACTTGCTGCGCACGTCGGCGACGGTGGCTTGCACCACATTGACCCGAATATCTTTGGCCAGCTCAACTTCAATTTCATTGCTGTCGGCTTTAACTTTGGTCACTTTGCCAATCAAGCCGCCGGCTGTCACGACCTCATCGCCTTTGGCCAGGTTGTTCACCATATTTTGATGTTCTTTCATCTTTTTCTGCTGTGGGCGAAAAACCAACAAATAGAAAATACCGATGATGAGCATCGGAAACATGAATGTGCTTAAAGTGTCCATAATGACCCCATAAATTTCGTCACACGGCACCGCGCCGCAAGTTCTGGCAGAACCTATGGTTTAGGGGGCCGCTTTGCAAGGGATTGCAGGCCTCCTACTCGGAAGTTTACCGTTTTTTTGCCAGAGCGGGTTCAACAGGTGTTGCAGCGCCAATCCATCCAGCTGTGGGTTATGAAAATTGCCCCGTGACCCTCCGCTCAGGTTTCGGCATAAACAGGCCAGTGATTCTTGATCTAGGAGATAAGAGATGCATGACATCCGTGCGATCCGCGAAAACCCCGCTGCCTTTGATGCCGCCCTCGCGCGCCGTGGCAAAGCGCCGGTCTCGTCTCAGATCTTAGCTCTAGATTCAGAGCGCCGGGCCTGCATCCAAGAGGCAGAAGCCGCTCAAGCTGACATCAACAGCGCCAGCAAACAGGTTGGCGCGGCCAAGGCCAAAGGTGATGAGGCCGAATTTGAGCGTCTACGCGGCTTGGTCAGTGAGAAAAAGGCACAGGTGGCCAATCTGACCGAGCAAGCCAAAGTCAAGGATGAGGCGCTGACCGATGTGTTGATGGGCATCGACAACCTGCCCTATGACGACACCCCCGATGGGGCCGATGAGGCCGATAACGTCGAAATTCGCCGCTGGGGCACACCGGCGACCTTTGAGTTTGCGCCGAAAGAACACTTTGAGCTACCCGCCACGCAAGACGGGTTAGACTTTGATACCGCCGGAAAAATATCCGGCAGCCGCTTTGTAATCCTCTCAGGCGCCATCGCCCGTATGCACAGAGCATTGGCGCAGTTCATGCTCGACACCCATGTGAATGAAAATGGTTTGACCGAAACCAACACCCCCGTCTTGGTGCGCGACGAGGCCATGCGCGGCACGGGGCAATTGCCGAAATTTGCCGAGGATAGCTATCAAACCACCAATGGCTGGTGGCTGATCCCTACCTCTGAGGTGACTTTGACCAATATCGTCTCCGGCCTCACCCTGGACGAAACCCAGTTGCCACGTCGCTACACGGCCCATTCCCTGTGTTTTCGTTCGGAAGCGGGCAGCGCGGGGCGCGACACCGCCGGGATGCTGCGCCAGCATCAGTTTGAAAAGGTGGAGATGGTCTCTGTCACCCATCCCGATCACTCCCGCACCGAGCTTGACCGCATGACCAAATGTGCCGAGGGAATTTTGGAGCGTTTGGAGTTGCCCTATCGCACCGTGGCGCTTTGTGTCGGGGATATGGGGTTTGGCGCCCGTCGCACCAATGACATCGAAGTCTGGTTGCCCGGGCAGAATGCGTATCGCGAAATCAGCTCTTGCTCTGTTTGTGGCGATTTCCAGGCCCGCCGTATGAACGCGCGGTTCCGCCCCGCAGGCGGCGGAAAGCCAGAGTTTGTCCATACATTGAACGGCTCGGGCCTTGCGGTGGGCCGGTGTTTGATTGCTGTGCTCGAAAATGGCCAGCAGGCCGATGGCTCAGTCGAGATCCCAAAAGTGTTACGCCGCTATATGGGCAATGCCAGTAAGATCTCCGCTGACGGAAGCCTCGCCTAGTGAAGATCTAAACACTCAAGTCGATCCGGTAAGATCTGGTAAGAATTTTTCTTGAGCGGCTCTGGTTTGAGTTTGTATCAGTCTTTCACGGCCTGTAAGGGCGTTTTTCCGCCCAGCACTGGTTGTGGCAGCTGTTGGTTGTAAAGCCATAGATAGCGCGCGAAGGTCTGTTTGAGATTTTCGCCTGATTTCAACGGGTGCCCTTGCAGGACATTCACGATGCGTCCGGTGAACCACTCGGCGCTGCCCTTGGCTCGCGCGAGCTAAAATACAAAATCATTCGATTTAACAGAAAGCTATGGGGCTGCTGCCTCGTAAGTTGAATCTGCGGTGCGAGTCCTTTGGGTGTTGACCGGTGAAGATGTAATTTGTACGTAAATAGGTATATGGAGGTTGATTTAAAATGAAAAAATTTATTATTCAAACTATATTGCTTGGTTTATTCATGGTCTTTTCGCAAAGTTCGGCCGTTTACGCACAAAGCTGTCAAATGCCTGACGGAACGCACAAAGAAATAAGCTGCAATGTTTACTTGGACCAACTTTATTCAGCATGCGCAGCTCCAGACGAAATCGCAGACGCGCAAAGCGGAAAATGTGTGCCAATTGTTGCTTTTAAACGACCGCTAATGGGGTGTTTTGAAGATCAATGTGACATTGCCACGTCCTATCCAGGCTATAGTCCACTGGCACTTACAAGTGATTTGGCTTCATTCAAGTTAGAAGGATATCTGAACGCAGAAACCGTTGTAATATTTTTGCAAGGGGGGCCAGATGATAGAGTCGCGGATGATTATGTCCAATTTTTAGAGGAAGATGCGCTCGTAGCCAATGTGCTTCAGACCAATGTGGCAAAAATGGGAATAGTAAAAGCCTCTGACATGACTGTCGAAGACGCGCGGCTGGAACAACAGGAAAATTTGCGTCTCATCCATACGGCATATACCGCGATACGGGCCCAATTTCCTGAAAAGCGCATCGTGCTTGCGGGGCATTCGATGGGCGCTTTCCTCACATTGGGGTATTTGGCTGAGTATGGAAATAACTTTGACAGGGTTATGGCGATGGCTGGGCGTGTGGACCTGCCACTTGATTTCGTGCGTCGTTTTGCGATTGGTCAGAATTTCCTGTTTGATCACGTGGGCGATGTCAGCAGGTACGAAGAAACTAGGGAAGTACGAGAGGTGCACAAGTTTAGTCCATATCTACGGACTGCTTACAGTCCAAATGCAGAAAGCACCTTACTTGCTGCAGTTGGCCTGCCAAGATATTCGTAGCTTTTGGAAAACACGGATTTATCAAACATGCTTTATCTATATTCAGCAAGAGATGAGCAAGTCGGTGGATTGAATTCACAGGAGATCGGCTTTTTGGAAGACAAAGGAGCGATCGTTGAAGAGGCCGGATGGCAGACCGATATTTTAGGTCATTCAATAATGTTAGTGGATCCAAAGCATTTACAAAGAATTCGCGAATTCGTTCTTGATGCTTCTAAATAATAGGCAGCACGCTCATAAATATCGGTCGATCCGGTAAGATCTGGCAAAAAGCTCTACTTATAGGGCTTTTTGTCCAAATGCTTTCGCAGGCGCGATGGGGTGGATTTCTTTTTGTTCTTATAGGGGTTCTGATCCCCCTGCCCGCGCATCCACAACCGGATTGGCGTGCCCGGCATGTCGAAATCTTCACGCAGCCCGTTCACGAGATAGCGCGAATAGCTTTCTGCGATTTTATCGGGATAAGAACACATCACCACAAAGCCCGGTGGCCGGGTCTTTGCTTGGGTCATATACCGCAGCTTGATCCGCCGCCCGCCAGGTGCGGGGGGGGGATGCGCCTCAACCATACCGGCCAGCCAGCGGTTAAGATGGCTTGTGGGAATACGGCGGTTCCACACCTCATGAGCCCGCATCACCGCCTGTTGTAGCCGGTCAAGCCCTTTGCCAGTCTTAGCAGAGACCGTCACCAAAGGCGCGCCCCGCAATTGCGGCAAAAGCCGCTCAAAAGATTCGCGCAATGTCCGAAGTTTGGCCTGTTTTTCAGGTTCAAGATCCCATTTATTGACAGCCAAAACCACCGCACGCCCCTCGCGTTCGGCCAGATCCGAAATCCGAAGATCTTGCTGCTCAAAAGGAATATCCGCATCGAGCAAAACCACCACAACCTCGGCAAATTTCACCGCGCGCAGCCCGTCACTGACCGATAACTTCTCCAATTTGGCCTGCACCTTAGCTTTTTTGCGCATTCCGGCGGTGTCAAAAATCCGCGTCGGCACGCCGCCCCAATCCAAAGTCAAGGAAATCGCATCCCGTGTGATCCCCGCCTCAGGTCCGGTCAGCAAGCGATCTTCGCCTAATATCTTATTAATCAGAGTAGATTTTCCGGCATTCGGCCGACCAATGACCGCAACTTGCAACGGTTTTTGCACGGTGGGCAGGCGGTAGGCCTCCTGCTCATCGCCCTCAGGCAGGTCAATATCAACCTCTGGAGCCTCTTCCTTGGCCTTCTCCTCGGCCGCATCAATCAGCGGGGCCAGCATCATCGCCAGCTCGCCCATGCCTTCACCATGCTCCGCAGACAAGCGTAAAGGCTCGCCCAGTCCCAAAGAATAGGCCTCGATAACCCCGCCATCTGCCGCGCGTCCCTCGCCCTTATTGGCCGCGAGAAAGACATGTGCGTTTTTCTTGCGCAGAATATCGGCAAATACCTCATCGGTGGCCGTGACACCGGCGCGGGCATCAATCATAAACAAGCACGCATCGGCCATGCCAACTGCCCGCTCTGTCAAACGGCGCATGCGCCCTTGCAGGCTTTCATCTGTCGCCTCTTCCAATCCGGCTGTATCAATTACAGTGAATTTCAAATGCCCCAAACGCGCTTCGCCTTCGCGTAGATCGCGAGTCACCCCTGGCTGATCATCCACCAAAGCGAGCTTTCGCCCCACCAAGCGGTTGAACAGCGTGGATTTTCCAACATTTGGACGGCCAACAATAGCCAGAGTAAAGGACATAGGGGCCCACTTTCGGTTGATTAGAGGCGACCGTTACACCAAGTTTTGCTTAACGGAAAGCCAGTAGATCACCTTTGGTGTTCAAAACATAGAGCGTGCCATTCACCACAATTGGAGCACTGGCCGCACCGCTCGGCAAGTCAACAGTCGTGATTAACGTGCCATCTGCCGGGTTGAACTGCCGGATCAGCCCATCAGATGATGCTAAGATCAACCGCCCCCCGGCCAAGATTGGGCCGTAATGAGCATGGATTTTCGCACGAGATTTAACGCTCTTCTTCGTGAACTTTGGCAAGGGTGTCGACCAGATCAACGCACCATCATCTTTGGACAGGCGGATCAAATTGCCGGCATCGCTAACCGCAAAAACAGCGCCGCCAGCGACGAGGATATGCCCTTGGCTGCCCTGCTTGGCCGTCCAAATCCGCAGGCCAGTGTTCAAATCGACCGCCGCCATACGGCCCGCGGAACTGGCCAGATAGACAGATGAGCCCTCAATGACCGGCTGTCCTGTCAGATCGCGCACCTGAGTTGAGGCAAGGCCCAAGCGCGCGCCCGAAAGACCCGAACTCCAGGACCGCAAACCGCCCTTTCGGAAGGAGGCCAATACATCGCCCGTGCCGAAGGGAAAAACCGCATATTTGTCAGACACGGCTGGTCCAGGCCCGCCGGTGTGACTGGCCGCAACCGTGGGACCGGCGACTTGCCATTTTATTCGACCATTGGAGGTGTCAATGGCCCAGGCCGCACCATCGCGGGCAGCTATATAAAGTAAATCATCATAGACAGTCGGAGAGGCGCCGCCATAGCTTGCCAGATCCTGCGTCCAAAGCTCGGCACCAGAGGCGGTATCTAAAGCCACAACCGTGCCAAAACCTGTGGTCACAAACAGCTGCGTGCCGCCTACGGCCAGCCCGCCACCGGAGGCATCTTTTAAGGCATCAAATGATTTTCCAAGTTCGCGCTGCCACAGAATAGTGCCGGTCTCATCAAGCGCTGTGACCATAGATTGACTGTCAAGCGTGTAAACTTGACCGCCCTGCGCGACGGGCGCGGCGGAAATTTGATGTCTTTTGCCATCTCCCGCACCAATCCGGCGCGACCAGCTCAATGTCAACTCTGAGGGAAGCTCTGCATGTGCGGCGATGTGCTGGGCGTTGCCGCCTTGATGGGTCCAAGCCGGCACAGGCTGTGGGCTCGGCAATCGCAGATCGGGCAAATCTTCCGCCAAAAAGCGCGCGTCGGTTTCCACAAAAACCGTGCCATCAAGCAATTCACGCTCCCCTTGCAAACGCGGATCGCTATTGGAACACCCTACGCCCAAACCCAAAAGTCCGATATAGAGCACCGCTTTTAGTCCCATGCGTGCCTCCTGCTCTGTATTTGCCTAATTCTGCTTTTTAATTATTTTAATGAAACATTAACAGAAAAAGTTTAATTTGCCAACTCCGGACTCGCCCCTAATGCTACGATTAATTCTCCCATCCGCTGAATTTGCTCCGAGCTGGCTTCAGCGTCTTTAATATGGGCCTGCAAAAGCTCAAGCGCGGCCTGTGTCTCTCCGCGCTCCAGATGCACCGCCACCAAAAACTCGGTCGCCACATTGCGGTAAACCCCACCGGGCTCAGACAGCTCCGCGAGGATTGCGGCGGCTTCATCTAACGTGAGGACACCATCCGTGCTGGCCATTTTCAAACGCGCGAGATCACGGATATACTTAGGTTGGGTGTCATCAGCGGCAACTGATTTAAGAAGATCGGCCGCCTGCTCCGTCTCCGCGCCAGCCGCCAGCAATTTGGCCACAAGCGCATCCTCGTCTTCACGAGCAATTGCGCTCAAAGCGGCCGCTTGCTCGGCCTCATCTTCAAGCTCCAAAGCGTCCAGCAAGTCATCGCCGCGCGCCTGTGCCACTTGCGCCACCTGCGCTTTGGACCACTCATTATAGGCCGTGCCGCCCACAAGGGCGAAAATAATTACCGCGGGAATCCAGCCGTAGCGACGAAAATAGCCGAATAAGCGATCCCGGCGCACTTCCTCTGTGACTTCATCAATAAAACTGTCGGTATCAGACATCTGCCAGCCTCTATATATTTCTTATGATGTATAGGCAAAACCATCCATATCCCACAAGCCCTTCGAGGGTTAAGAAATGTTAAACATGAGAAAAATTCAACTATATGCCCGCCATTTCACTGATTTTCGCCGTATATTTCACGCCGGCGCTCTTGTGCCTCAGTAAAATAGGAATAGATAGCCACGTTGAATGGATCCACTTTTGGATTTCCGGCACGAGAGGCACCTATGCGCATTTTTCCAATTTTGACAGCCATTCTGGTAGCCGCTGTCATCTATTTGTTCGTTTTTCAAAGAGATGTTCTGTTGAGCTTTGGTACAGATGAAAGCGAGATGCTCCAAATGGCCTCCCAACCTGCGCCCGCGGCGGCACCTGATCAAAACAGCGCGCCCATCGTTTCTGTCGCGGTCCTTCCGTCGACAGCGCAGAATGTGGACAGCGCTGTCACCGTGCGCGGAGAAACGCGCGCGACGCGTCAAGTTGATTTGCGCGCTGAAACCAATGGCCGCGTGATCTCTCAACCCCTTCGAAAGGGGGCCACTGTGCTGGCCGATCAACCCATGTGTGAAATTGACCCCGGAACCCGCGGAGTATCTTTGGCAGAAGCCGAAGCGCGCTTGGCCGAATCGCGCGCGCGAGTGCCTGAATCTGAGGCTCGTGTGATCGAGGCGGAAGCCCGTTTGGACGAGGCGTTGATCAATGATCGCGCAGCGGAAAAGCTTTCACAGGGGGGCTTTGCCTCTGAAGCCCGCGTGGCCAGCGCCACAGCGGCTACGCAAACCGCTCGTGCCGGCGTCGCTGCCGCGCAATCGGGCTTGCAATCGACTCTCGCCGGCATTCAATCGGCCGCAGCAGCGGTCGCTTTGGCACAAAAAGAGATTTCCCGACTGATCATACATGCCTCTTTCGATGGCATCTTGGAGACCGACACCGCCGAATTGGGTAGTCTTTTACAGGCCGGTGGCCTCTGCGCCACCGTTTTGCAATTGGATCCCATCAAGCTTGTGGGATTCGTGCCGGAGATGGCGGTGCAGCATGTGAAACTCGGCGCCGCTGCTGAGGCGCGATTAGTGGATGGTCGCCGAATTCTTGGCGAGGTGAGCTTCATTTCACGCTCAGCCGATAAGGTCACCCGCACCTTCCAAATCGAAGTCACCGTCCCCAATGAAGACCTAAGCATCAGCGCCGGGCAAACGGCTGATATCACAATTTCCGCCCAAGGCACACTTGCGCATCTTTTGCCGGGATCCGCGTTGACCCTAAATGACAGTGGCACTTTGGGACTGCGGGTATTGGGCGCTGAGAATACCGTGCGCTTCGTCCCGGTCACCTTGATCCGCGACACGGTAAAAGGGGTTTGGGTGGCCGGACTGCCGCGGGAGGCAGATGTGATTGTTGTCGGGCAAGAATTTGTGACAGATGGGGTGATCGTCAATCCGACCTATACGGAGGCGGCACAATGACCGGTTTGGTCGATTGGGCCTTAGCCCGAGCTCGGATGGTTTTGGCCTTTATTATAATGTCTTTGGCCTTGGGTACATTTGCCTATGCGGTTCTACCCAAAGAGGGCGAGCCGGATATTGAAATCCCGGCCATTATCATTTCCATGCCGTTCCAAGGTATTTCAGCTGAAGACAGTGAAAAGCT
>ERZ651770.73-NODE-73-length-50992-cov-4.136129_pt1 | contig 50992 bp, 48 predicted proteins | sample MGYA00514756_ERZ651770 | MGnify/ENA metagenome assembly ERZ651770
TCGACTTCAGCTACCATGGTCTGAATATCTTTTTCAATGGCAACGTCAGCCCTCACGCCTATCCCACCAACCAACTCAGCTACATCACTGGCAGGTTTAGCTTCTAAATCAACTACTGCAACCTTGGCTCCCGCATTTGCAAACGCAACACATAATGAGCGCCCTATGCCATTGGCACCGCCAGTAACAATAACAACTTTGTCTTTAAACTCCACGACAATCTCCTTTAGATGTCTAAGCTTCCTTGATTAACACTGCCTCTAAAGCAGATCTAATTGAAGCCGGTATTGCCACCGGCTTATCTGTAGATCGATCTACAAAAACGTGAGTAAAGGTTCCCATGGCAGATGCAACGGAAGAACCTTGCTGAAAAATACCAATTCCATACTCTACAGAACTATTACCCAAACGATTAACTCGCAATCCTGCCTCTATGGCTTGTGGGTAAGCAATAGGGGATGTGTACTGACAATTCGATGCAACCACAAAACCTACAACCTGAGAGTTTTTGATGTTTAAGCCGCCCTCTTCTATCAGATACTTATTCGCCACCGAGTCAAAGTAACTGTAATAGACGACATTGTTTACGTGTCCGTAGATGTCGTTATCCATCCATCGAGTGGTTATATCGGTAAAATATCTGTAGCTGGCTCGCTGATCATCGCTCATGGTGTCTTCTCCCAAATACCTAATAGGCTTGACGGTAAATTTCTAAGGAGTCATCTACGCTGACTTCTCGGGGATTATTAATTAACAACCTTTGTTGGAGCATAGCCTCTTCCGCAAGTTTCGGTAAATCACCCTCAGGTACATTCATTTGACTCAAGGAGGTTTGCAATCCTAAATCCTCAGCGAGACTCAAAAAGTGCTCTGCAAGCATCTCCGTGACCACCAAAGCGTCATCGGGCAATGACTTTCCAGGCATAATCAAAGGAGCAATTTCCTTATAAAGATCTCCTGCTGAGGGCCCGTTAAAGCGGATGACATGAGGTAGTACCAACGAATTACTCAAACCATGGGGTATATGGTAATTACCGCCAAGGGGGTACGCGAGAGCGTGCACAGCCGCCACCGGTGCATTGGCGAATGCCTGACCTGCAAGCATCGCTCCAAGCAGCATACTGCCTCTTGCATCTAGATTATCTCCCTGCTTGACTGCAACGACGATATTACCTGCAAGAAGCCTCAGAGCCTCTCGAGCGAGCATATCTGACAACGAGTTTTTTAGGCGCCTCGAAGTGTAAGCCTCAATGGCGTGAACCATTGCATCGATCCCAGTCGCAGCGGTTACATGCGGAGGTAACCCCAGAGTCAAACTCGCATCTAAGACAATTTTATCTGCTAACAGTGTACGACTAACTACCCCTGCCTTAGTCGTTTCTCCCGTGGTAATAATGGATACCATAGTTGCTTCAGACCCTGTTCCCGCAGTAGTGGGTACCTGAATTAACGGTAATCGGCCGCCGGTAATTTGATCGACACCATAGATATCAGATAGAGACTGTTCGCCTTTGATTAACACCGCCAACAATTTAGCTACATCCATGGAGCTGCCGCCACCAAAGCCAATAACACCATCGCAATTGAACGCTTGACCTTCTGTCACCGCATCCATCACAACTGACTCAGGAGGATCCGCGACAACATCGGCGTATAACTCATACTCAACCTTTGATGCATTAAGACTATTGGTCGCACTATCTAAAAGACCAAACTGAATAATTCCCCGATCAGTAACAATCAATGCTCGAGTAATACCCATGCTAACTGCTAAATCCCCAAGTTGTTTGGAAGCCTCCGGCCCCACTAACACATCTGGCACAGCACTAAAGAGATAGTCACTCATACAAATTTACTCGTCTTAAATATTCGTATTTTTAAATCAACCTAAGATTGAGGCTGTAACTGATCAATTATCTCAGCCACCGGTCATATTCATAAACCGTACAATATCTATTTTGTCAGGGTCGAAATAATGGCGTTCTGGTTTATTTTGTAATGCATGAACAATCTTAGACTTTAATAACTCAGTATCTCCAGGATTACCCCGCATAACCGAGCGCAAATCCATGCTGTGCTCATTTCCTAAACACAAAAGCAGTCGCCCTTCAGCCGTCATTCGTACCCGATTACAAGACTCACAGAAATTATTCGACATGGGTGAAATAAAGCCAACTTTACTTGAACTATTGGCAACGTGTGCATACCGAGAAGGTCCACCAGTGGTTTCTAAGCTATCAACGAGACTGAACTCACTTTCTAGCTGCTCACGTATGTGCGCACTGGATATTTGAGTAGCTGATCTCTCATGAGAAGAAATGACACCAAGAGGCATTTCTTCTATAAAAGATATATCCATTTCGTTATCTACCGCAAAACGTGCTAAATCGATAACTTCATCATCGTTAAAGCCGTCTAAAATCACAGCATTGAGTTTAAGCTTATTAAATCTAGCTTGTTTTGCCGCTTGAACGCCCTGATGCCACAATTCCAGATCACCTGTCCGTGTTAACTCTTTAAACCTTTTTGGCTTAAGGCTATCTACGCTGATGTTGAGCCTAGCTAAACCAGCGTCTTTAAGTGATTGCGACATTTTGGGCAATAACATCCCATTGGTAGTCATGGTGACTTCGTCGAGGCCTTGTAATCCGGCGATGGCATCAACTAACTTAATAATATCTCGACGAATAAGGGGCTCTCCACCAGTAAGACGAATTTTTTTCACACCTAGCTCAACGAAGGCAGTCGCCACATCACGTAGCTCTTCAAGGGAAAGAATTTGCTGCCTCGGCAAGAAGGTCATATCTTCAGCCATACAGTAAGTACAGCGGAGATTACATCGATCTGTTACTGATAAACGGAGGTAGTCAACGGTCCTACCAAAGGGGTCTACCAAAGCCGCCGGGGTTACTGATGAATGATTATAACTAGCCATATTCCACTCTTTTTTGTAGGGCTTCGCGCGCCTAGTAGATTAACACATCAATAGTGTCATTAACGCGTATATTTTCACCACTTTTTTGCCTAACGAGCACATTCCCCCAAGCTACAGAAGAGAGAACTCCACTGCTCTGATTAGGATATATATCAACGCCACAACCTTCGTCTCCATCAACCAAACGTCCTCGTAGAAATACATCTCTAGATTCACCATTACGGTTAAATAAAGCTCTACTTTGCGTCACTCTTGCCCTTGGACTGGCAGCACCTTGACTAGATAACAAAAATGGCGTGGCTAAAACAGAAAAAGTGACGAATACAGAAGCTGGATTTCCAGGCAATCCGATAAATGGGGTCTGGTTAATAGAACCAAAAGCTAAGGGCTTACCTGGTTTGATTGCAACGCGCCAAAAATCGAGTGTTCCAAGCTGTTCAACCACGGTTTTAACATAGTCCTCCTCTCCAACTGAAACCCCTCCGGCGCTTATGACAACATCTGCCTTATTTGATGCACGCAGCAAGATATCCTCAGTAGCTGCCGCATTATCCGCCACAGTCCCCATATCGATACACTCCATGCCCAGATCTTTTATTAGACCCTTTAGCATGGTTTGATTAGAATTGTAAATTTGGCCCGACTGCAATTTAAGTCCAGGCTCAATCAATTCATCTCCAGTAGAAAAGACAGCTACTTTTAAGCGTTGATACACTGAAACTTTGTTGATGCCCTGAGAGGCTAACAGTCCCATCTCAGCGGCTCTAATATGACTTCCCTTAGTGAGAATGGTTGCTCCTGACGCAACATCTTGACCCCGAGGCCTGATGTTGCCGTCACTTATAGCCTTTGCGTCTACAATCACTGATCCATCAATTTCTGAGCAATTTTCCTGCATTGCAACACAGTTAGCTCCTTCAGGTATTTCAGCTCCTGTAAAAATTCTAGCTGCAGTGCCTGGCTCTAGCCTAGTTGGCGCCCTGCCAGCAGGAATTCTCTGGCTAACTATTAGTGTAAACCGACTCTTTAACGCATCTTGATAGCAATAAGCATAACCATCCATTGCGCTGTTATCTGCGGGAGGGACATCAATACTTGCAATAACATCCTGCGCTAGCACCCGGCCACTGCATTCACTAACAGGCTCGGTTTCAATATCCACTATGACACTAGACTGTTTGATTAATTCAGTAATTGCTTGGTCAACAGTGAGCATTATTTAGCCTTAACACCAACATGTTGCACAAAATTGCAGGGTTCAAAACGACTATCCAATTGTTGACGAATAATTCCGTTCCAGCCAGTTTTACATGCACCAGTAGAGCCCGGAAGACAGAAAATAGCGGTATTATTTGCCAAACCAGCTAGGCATCTAGATTGAATTGTTGACGTTCCAATTTCAGCATACGAAAGATTCCTAAACAACTCACCAAAACCCTCAATACGTTTATCAAATAACGGCGCCAGAGCTTCTGGAGTGCTATCACGACCTGTAAACCCCGTCCCACCGGTCGTAAGAATAACCTCGATATTTGGACTGGCAATCCAATCAGACACAATGGCCCTCATCTGATACACATCATCAATAACCACCTTGCGGTCAATTAATTCATGTCCTTCTCCTTCGATGGCTTTTTGCAACCAAGACCCTGAGGTATCAGTTTCAAAACAGCGAGTATCTGAAATAGTGAGAATAGCCATTTGCGTAAACCGTCTTGCTGATATTTTGTCAGCGCTCATATCTTTTTACCCCTTAAATTCCACTAAACTACACACAGAACATTCTTTATCTTGACTGCCTTGCAAACTACACCATTGGCCACGTTTGCCATCATATCGCTGAACCTCACCATGTTGCAGAGCAACTCCCAACAATGTTCTCATCACTGTAATAGCCTGCATACTACCCATAACCCCAAGAACTGGTCCGACTACGCCAGAGTTAGCACAATTCATCATCGGTTCTGCAGAGCTGTGATTAATAATGCAATTAAAACAGAGGCCTCTGCAATGAGCGAAATCAAACATTACTAATTGCCCCTCCCAACCAATGGCAGCGGCGCTAACAAAAGGTACTCCCTCAGCATAGCAAACCCGGTTAATAAGCTGGCGAGCGGCCAAATTATCTGTGCAATCGATGACTACATCATAATTACCTGCCAAAATCTTGTGATCGACTGGACAGGGAAATGTATCAATTACCACACTAGGATTAAGTGCTTGCAACCTATCTTTGGCGCAGGCAACCTTTAGATTTCCACAATCTGCGGTTTCATACAGAATCTGGCGTTGTAAGTTTGTTTTGTCAACCCGATCGGGATCACAAATAGAAATAGAACCAACACCTGCTGCGGCTAGATACAGGGAAACAGGACAACCTAGGCCACCCATCCCGACTATAAGAACTCTAGCTTGAGATAACTTCTGCTGGCCAGACTCTCCTATATCACTCATCAACAGATGGCGGCTATAACGCATAAAATCGTCGTCATTTAACGGCAAATTATTGCCTCCGCTAAACTTAGATCATCCGGCGTGTTAATATTAAAAAATGGACTAATCTCTTCTTCAGGCCAGTCCAAATAGGTAGTAGTAAGCTCAGATAACAGCGGTTTGAAACCTCCATTATTGTTTTTGACAAGGGCTGATTCAATCGCAGGTAGCCCCCGCCTATGCCAGAGACTAAAGGTTGTCTGATTAACTTTCTGATATCGAACGCAAGCAATATCTGCATCTTCACTGGTAATCTGAGTATAGAGCTCTGAAACTAAGTTATTCGGTAAGAACGGCCCGTCACAGGGCACTACTAAAAGGTATTCTGAATCAGAAACCTGAGGGCATATCATCGCACTGTACAACCCAGCCAAAGGTCCAGAAAACCTCTCTACCACATCTTCAATAATAGGATAATCAGCATTACCCAGGTATTCCTGACTCCCGCTGATGGATAAGCTATTCACCTGGCAGGCCAGTCTGCGCGTCACATGATTTAGCAAGGTAGTATTGCCCAGCTGCAGCAATGCTTTAGTCGGCACTCCCATTCTGCTGGATTGACCACCCGCAAGAATGACTGCATCAACATTTTTCAAAATCTTAGCCCTCCCACTTGGCTGCCGCAACATTATCTGACACCTTCGCTTCAGCCCAATGGGATTGGCCATCCGCCTCAATTTTTTTCCAAAAGGTAGCCCGCGTTTTTAGATAGTCCATTAAAAACTGAGCTGCTTGAAAAGCTTCTAGTCGGTGCTCGCAAGCAACCCCGACAAAAACAATTTGATCATTAGGCTTCAAACTACCAACCCGATGCACAACACTAACCGCGATAAGGGGCCAGCGATCGAAGGATTGTTGAATGATTTCGGCGAGTAGTTTCTCCGTCATCTCTGGATAATATTCCAGAGTTAAGGTTGACAGATTTGCCTGAAAATCAGCAGACTTTGGATCACTCTCAAATTCACGAACCAAGCCCGTGAAAGTGACAATTGCACCTACACCATTCCCAGCTGATTTAAGACGTAGATGCTCGACACCAATATCAAAATCGTCCTCTTGGATGCTCATGAGCACACTCATGACCCGTTCAACCCCCCGTCACTGGTGGTAGGAATGCTATCTCGTCACCATCGCAGATAATATGATCCCACTTAACGATCATCTTATTGACTGCCACCAACACCTGTGGCTCAGACAATTCTTGCCCCAAGGCCTTGCTCTCCAAGGTCAATTTTTCTCGAATAATGAGAGGTGTCATTGATTCACCAGCGCACTCATAGGACTGAGATACATTTTTAGCAAATTCACTCAAACGGCCAAAAAACAACAAATTAATCAACTTTTTGTGCCCCTAAATCAACTGCTTGCCAATCTCCAGATTTACCACCAGATTTTTCTAATAATCGAGTGTCCTTAATCACTATGCCCTTATCGATACCTTTGCACATATCATAAACTGTCAGCGCAGCTACGGAGACCGCCGTCAATGCTTCCATCTCAACACCAGTTTTCCCAGTTGTTTTACATAGCGCCTGCACAGTCATAAGATTCCCATTTAATTGAATATCAATCGTAACTTTACTGAGCGGTAGCGGATGACATAAAGGTATTAAATCGCTGCATTTCTTGGCGGCCTGAATTCCAGCAATACGAACTGTGGCAAACAAATCCCCTTTTGGTAATTTTTCATCTAGTACCGCCTTAACAATATCATCGGTCAGTTCTATTTGTGCCTCAGCAAGAGCGCTTCGATCAGTATCAGACTTAGCTGATATGTCCACCATATGAGCTTCGCCACGACTATTTAAGTGAGTCATTTCTGCCATCATTGATTGTCTCAAATCTAAAATTTCATGTTCAATAACCATCCCTAACCTATTATCGCAAAAAATTGGTAGTGGGCATACGTATTAAATATTAAGTAATACATCACGAGGAGCACTTGTAGTAATTGTTCTCTTGTTCGCGGAAATTAGCGCTTACTGAAAACGTTCCAAGATGGTAGTATTTTGGTCTTTCTAAATGCCTGTATCAATCCTTGAAGGATCGGAAAATAATGGAAACAAAGTACTTTGGTTTTTTTGTATTAATAGTTTTTTGTGGTCTTGCTGAGGCCTTGGACTCAGTGAAAAATAACAGTAAACCAAACTTTATAATCATCTACACAGACGACATGGGCTACGCTGATGCCGGTCCTTTTGGAAACCCTTTAATAGAAACCCCCGCAATAGATTCTTTAGTGAAAACCGGTCAAACCTGGACTAACTTTTACGCCGCCGCCTCAGTTTGTACACCTAGTCGTGGCGCACTTTTAACTGGAAAGTTGCCCGTTCGTACGGGGCTCTATGGAAATAATCTTGCTGTTTTTTATCCGGGCAGCAAGAAAGGAATACCCCATGACGAAAAAACTATTGCTGAGGTCTTCCATGAAAACCACTATAGAACTGGAATATTCGGGAAATGGCATCTAGGGGACGCCCCAGACTACTATCCTACTCGACATGGTTTTGATGAATGGCTAGGCATCCCCTACTCTAATGATATGGATTGGGAAGTAGAAGGCATCAATATTAGTAATTTCTTCATACCCCCTGAAGAAATTAATACAAAATGGGGGATTGTCGCTCCAAAACTACAGAAAAAAATATACCGGCCCAACATCAATGATTGGCAAGTACCTCTAATTCACAGTCAACGTCAAAGTAATGGTGTTTATTCGGATGTTGTCCTCGAGAGACCCGCTGATCAAAGCCTTATCACCCAGCGCTACACGAATGAATCGATTCGTTTTATACGTGAATCTGTCTCCGCGAAAAACCCATTCTTTTTATACCTTTCTCACAATATGCCCCATGTTCCATTATTTAGGTCTCCAGGTTTTGCCGGGAAAAGCAGAGCAGGGCTATATGGTGATGTTATAGAAGAGATCGATTGGAGCGTAGACCGCATAACAGCAACACTTAAAGAATTAGCTATTGATGAAAATACTTATATTGTCTTTACCAGTGATAACGGACCTTGGCTTATTTATAAAGATCATGCTGGATCTGCAAAACCCTTGCGAAATGGAAAATCTACAACGTTCGAGGGTGGAATGAGAGTTATGACCGTCTTCAGTGGACCAAGCATCAAGCCAGGACAAGTTAAAGATCTCGGAATGCAAACTGATTTATTTGCTACTTTCTCTCAGCTTGCCGGATTTGATCGCCCAGACACCGCAGAGGATAGCTATGATCTTACAGAGACACTCAAGCATCACAGCCGCAGCCCTCGAAATTTTATTCCTTTCTACAGTGGCTCAGAACTCAGAGCGTTTCGGCACAAAGATCACAAAATACATTATGTCACCCAAGGTGCCTATGGAATGCCCCCTAAAAGAGAAGTTCACGATTCACCTTTGCTGATAGACCTAGTAAATGATATCGGGGAAACGACTAATATTGCCCAGGATCATACAGCTCTAACAGCCCAAATATTGGGCTATGCAGAGGAGTTGAAAAAGTCTGTGGTTATAAAACCATCAATCGTAGACAGTCAATATGAAAATTAATTGTCTAAGCTACCCGTAGAATATGTAATTAAGCAAGAGGATTACTTAAGGCTCTGGAGTTTAGCGAGATGAGTGACAGCCTTGCGCGAAATTGGGGTAAGACCAATATTTTCATCGTCAGCGTAATCGCTAATAAGACTTTTCATTGGCGGTGACCAAAACTTGGTCAGATGCTCCGACACCTCCATTGAAACCTGCTCTTCAGAACCATTTGAGCTCATGTTAAGTGAAATTTGATTAATCATTTTGACCAATCTATCAATTTTTGATGTGCTCATTGAGTTTTGCCTACTAATCTGTGTTCATTTGAATAAATAACGTGTCGATGGGGTCGGGAAAAACCAACTAAAGTCAGACCACTCTCTTTGGCTAACTCAATTGCAAGGGATGTAGGCGCTGAGACCGACGCCAATAAACAAATATTCGCGTTGGCCGCCTTAGACACCATTTCATAGCTTGCACGGCTGGTAACGAGCACAAAACCGTCTTGACTTACGTCATCCCTCACTAAAGCTCCAATTAGCTTATCTAGCGCATTGTGTCGACCAACATCTTCTCTCACAACAAGTATATTGCCAGACGCATCACACCAGGCGGCACCATGCACTGCACCAGTCTCTTTTTGAAGCTGCTGCCAATCCGCCAGACCAACAATAGCTTTCTGTAAGTCAGCATGGCTCAACTGTAACGATTTACTGATACTCTTTGGTTTGGGTATGGCTTGCTCCAATGATTCAGCACCACAGAGACCACAACCTGTCCTACCGACCAAATTACGTCGCCTTTGCTTTAACTCAACAAAGGCTTCACTTGAGATAGTAATATGTAGTTCAACCCCCTTATCTGTCGAAATCTCATCAAAATCAAGGAGTTGCCTGGGGTTGCTAACAATCCCTTCACTCAAACTAAAACCAGTACCAAAATCTTCGAGATCATTGGGCGTCGACATCATAACCACATGGGATATACCGTTATAGACCATCGCAACTGGCACTTCAGTAGCGACCTGGTCCTCCGCCACCATAAGTTTACCGTCCTGCCAGATATGCCTTTTAACATGACTCGCCGGATGGTTTTTGATGCTCATTATTGTCGCGCTTTCGCCAGTAAATCTTGCTGTTGCGCGTTAAAAGACTTTTGCCTTGCCTGCCAACTGGATGGTGCAGTTACCTTACTAATCTGCACTGCAGTCACCTTATACTCAGGGCAATTGGTAGCCCAGTCACTATTATCGGTAGTAATAACATTGGCACCTGATACTGGGTGATGAAAGGTGGTGTATACAACGCCAGGCTTAACCCGACTTGTCACATCTGCATGAAGAACCGTCTCTCCAACACGACTCTGAATACCTACCCAATCACCATGGCTAATACCACGTTCTTCAGCATCATGGGGATGGATTTCTAACGTGTCCTCATCATGCCACTGACTATTACTCGTGCGCCGAGTCTGCGCACCCACGTTGTATTGCGAGAGAATTCGGCCAGTAGTTAATAACAATGGGAATTTACGATTAGCTCGCTCCTCCGTGGGCACATACTCAGTAATGGCAAAAAAGCCCTTACCTCTAACAAATTCATCCACATGCATGACAGGTGTACCAGCAGGAGTATGGTCATTACATGGCCACTGAATACTGCCTAGCTGATCAAGCTTCTTATAGGAAACTCCATTAAAAGTCGGCGTTAATCGAGCAATTTCATCCATAATTTCAGAGGGATGTCCGTATTGGAAATTACAACCCAATGCATTGGCCAATGCCATTGTCCCTTCCCAATCTGCTTTTCCACTGAGAGGAGGCATAGCTTTGCGTACGCGAGAAATCCGACGCTCAGCATTAGTAAATGTTCCGTCTTTCTCTAAAAAAGATGCTCCAGGCAAAAACACATGGGCAAATTTAGCCGTTTCATTAAGGAAGATATCCTGAACAACCAAGCACTCTAATGCTTTGAGCGCCGCTTCAACATGCTGAGTATTTGGATCTGACTGAGCGATATCCTCACCCTGGCAGTACAAACCTCTAAAGTCACCATCGATTGCAGCATCGAACATATTGGGAATACGCAACCCAGGCTCTGGGTCGAGAGTAACACCCCACTCACCCTCAAAAAGATGTCTAGTCTCGTTGCTTGAAATATGACGATAACCGGGTAGTTCATGAGGGAAAGACCCCATATCACAGGAACCCTGCACATTATTTTGGCCACGAAGCGGGTTAACACCTACTCCTTCTCTACCAATATTGCCGGTTAACATGGCCAAATTAGCAATCCCCATTACTGCAGTGGAACCCTGACTGTGCTCGGTAACACCAAGGCCATAAAAGATTGCTCCGTTCCCACCCTGCGCATACAATCGAGCGGCTGATCTTAAATCCGCCGCAGGCACACCACTGAATTGTTCAGTTTCTTCAGGGGAGTGGCGCTCATCACTAATAAACTTCATCCATTTACTAAATTCTTCGGTATCGCAGCGCTCGGCAATATAGTCATGCGCCTGAAGACCCTCGGAAACAATGACATGGGCCAGAGCATTCAGAACGGTAACATTAGTCCCTGGGCGAACGGGCAAATGATAGTCAGAGCGAATATGAGGAGCGCTTACTAATTCGATTTGACGAGGATCAATAACAATTAGCTTTGCACCTTCGCGCAACCGGCGTTTTAGGCGTGAGCCAAAGACGGGGTGAGCTTCGGTGGGGTTTGCCCCCATCACTATAATCACATCAGCTTTAGCCACTGAGGCGAATGTTTGTGTCCCGGCTGATTCACCCAGTGTGGTTTTTAAGCCAAATCCAGTAGGTGAATGGCAAACTCGCGCGCAGGTATCAATATTATTATTTCCAAACCCTGTCCGAACCATTTTTTGCACCAAATAAACCTCCTCATTGGTGCATCGAGATGAAGAAATTGCGCCGATACTGGTGCGGCCATGATTTGCCTGTATCTCTTTAAATCTTGTTGCAGTATACGAAACAGCTTCTTCCCAGGATACTTCCTGCCAAGGATCGTCAATGCTGTCTCGAATCATTGGTACCGTAATTCTATCTTTGTGGGTAGCATAACCGAAGGCAAAACGACCCTTCACACAGGCGTGTCCTTCATTGGCCTTACCGTCCTTATAAGGAGTCATGCGTACCACTTCATTCCCTTTCATCTCGGCCTTGAAGGAACAGCCAACTCCACAGTAGGCGCAGGTAGTGACAACAGAATGCTCGGGTTTACCAGCATCAATGATACTTTTTTCTGTCAGAGTTGCTGTCGGGCACGCATCAACACAAGCTCCACAAGAGACACAGTCAGAATCCATAAAGGCTTCATCCTGTCCTGCACTCACCTTAGACTCAAAGCCTCTGCCGTCAATAGTCAGAGCGAAGGTACCCTGCGTTTCCTCACAGGCTCGTACACAACGAGAACAAACAATACATTTCGAGGGGTCGAAGGTGAAATAGGGATTAGACTCATCCTTTTCAGCCACTAGATGATTATCCCCTTCAAAACCATATCGGACTGAGCGCAAACCTACCTCGCCAGCGGTATCTTGTAGCTCACAGTCACCATTAGTTGGACAAGTGAGACAATCTAAGGGGTGATCTGATATGTACAACTCCATCACATTGCGACGAAGTTTTCCTATGTCATCAGACTGGGTTTTAACTTCCATACCCTCTTCAACTGTCGTTGTGCAAGAAGCGGGGAAACCTCGACGCCCTTCGATTTCAACCAAGCATATTCGGCAAGACCCGAATGACTTAAGAGAGTCTGTTGCACATAGTCTTGGAATTTTTATACCACTCTCTGATGCCGCGCGCATCACCGATGAACCCTCAGGAACGGTCACATTAACACCATCAATAGACAACGTGATCATCGTCTCACTGTCGCTCTCTGGCGTACCAAAATCTGCTTGCGGCTCGTAAAATTCCAACATATTAGTGATCCCTACGGCTATTAATACCGAAGTCTTCTTCAAAGTAAGTCAACGCACTCCGCACGGGAAATGGCGTCATTCCCCCCATTGCACAGAGTGAACCTAACTCCATAGTGTCACAGAGCTCATGGAGTAAGATTAAATTATTATCGCGATCTTGATCTCCGACAATCCGGTCAATAACCTCTACCCCACGGGTAGCTCCTATTCTGCACGGGGTGCATTTCCCGCAGGACTCAACCACACAAAATTCCATAGCGAATCGAGCCTGCGCGGCCATATCAGCGGTATCATCAAAGACAACTATACCACCATGGCCGATCATAGCTTTGATCTCAGCAAAAGATTCATAGTCAAGAGGTGTGTCCCACTGAGACTCCGGCAAAAATGCCCCTAAAGGCCCTCCCATTTGTATTGCGCGAACCGGTCTTCCACTATGGGTACCACAGCCAAAACCTTCAACGACTTGTCTCAGGGTGGTCCCGAACGCCAGTTCGATTAACCCGCCCTGCTTAACATTACCTGCCAATTGAACAGCTAAAGTACCTCGAGACCGTCCCATACCAAAATCTTTATAACTATCAGAGCCCTGCTCCAGAATCGTTGCCGCAGCACCAAGGGTCAATACGTTATTTACCACAGTAGGCTTTCCGAAAAGCCCTTCAATGGCTGGGAGTGGCGGTTTAGCCCGAACCATTCCTCGTTTACCCTCAAGACTCTCCAAAAGAGAAGTCTCTTCACCACAAATATAAGCGCCAGCTCCTAAGCGAACTTCCAGAAAGAAATCTTTTCCTGACTCACAGATGTTGGATCCTAAAAACCCGGCTTCAGTAGCTCTCTTAATCGCATCATTCAAAATCTTATGAGCAACAGGATACTCAGATCTCAAGTAAATATAGCCCTGGTTAGCCCCAACAGCTAAACCAGCAATAGTCATTCCCTCTATGAGCTGATAGGGATCTGACTCCATCAACAACCTATCTGCAAACGTACCTGAATCACCTTCATCAGCATTACATACTATGTACTTTTGCTCTCCAGGAGTATCCAGAACAGTCTGCCACTTAATCCCCGCCGGAAAAGCTGCACCACCGCGTCCTCGAAGCCCTGAATTTTTGATTTCATCGACGATTTCCTGGCCAGTCATCGAAATAGCTTTGGCTAAACCTTTAAAACCAGACAGACCTTGATATTGAGACAAGCAAATAGGATCACCCACCCCTGCGCGTTTAAATGTTAACCGCTGTTGCTTAGCCAAATAATCAATTTTCTCGACTTCACCCAAGTAGAGGGAATGATCGATTGATTTTCCTGCAAGGTGATCATCTATAGCATCTAAAACAGACTCAATATCCGAGGCATTAACTGGACCAAAAGCAATACGAGAAGACTCGGTTTTTACTTCCACCATCGGCTCAAGCCAAAACATCCCACGAGAACCATTGCGCTGAACTTCAGCGTCTAAAGAACGACTCTCAATGTTTTGCGCCATTTTTAAAGCTAGACCATCAGCGCCAAGAGCCACTGCAGTAGTGTCTTTAGGTATAAAAACTTGCGCTATCATGAGCTGATCTCAACTTTATCTAGTTCGGGCATATTTAACTCTGAAATCAGTTGGTCAAACCGAGATTTATCAACTCGGGCATAAATATCATCGTTTATTCGAATAGAAGGGGAACACGCACAATTACCTAGACAGTAAACTGGCTCTAAGGTCACCATGCCATCGCTAGTTGTTTCGCCGTATTCAATCCCTAAACTCTGCTTAGCATGGGACTCAATTTGGCGAGAACCCATAGATTGGCAGGCCTCAGCGCGACAAATTTGTACTCTGTGATGACCCACTGGCTGGGTATTAAAGTCATGATAAAAGCTAATCACACCGTGAACTTCAGCACGGGACAGGTTAAACCCCTTTGCAATGGACCCTACGGTAGACTCTGGTATGTAGCCCAAAGCGTGCTTTATCGCATGCAGTAGGGGCAAGAGTCCGCCTGGCAGTGTTTTATACTGCTCAATAAGCTGGTCAACATTATTGTTTTTAGCGTTCAAAAGCTCCTCTCCTAGCTAATTTGAAACATTGGTTTTGAAGGCTGGAATTAAAAGACTTAATTCCTAAACCCAGCTACCAAACTTCAGGGCCATAGCCTTAGATTTGGCGCGCAGTTTATCACTATTTTCCTCATCTTTTATCGCGCCTAAGCGACTCTTATTTATCTAATAAGGACCGCTAATTTAACGTAAATAATTACTGTGGAATCTTATGTGCTCACCTATCAATGATGCAATGAAAAAATAACTGTGATCATACCCTGACTGAAATCTAATTTGCATTGGAAACCCCTCCTGCTCAGCGGTATCAATCAGGAGCTGAGTATTGAGTTGCTCTGCCAAAAAGTTATCCGCATCGCCCTGATCAACAAGAACCGGCATGGATTGTTTTAGCTGATCATCTGCGGTTTTAACCAACTCTACCGTATCCTGACTATTCCAGTGGCCCTGACTCTCATCACCAATGTACTTGGACAGAGCTTTCTGACCCCACGGGCAGTTAATTGGCGAGCAAATAGGCGAAAATGCAGACACTGAGCAATAGCGCTCTGGATTTTTAAGTGCGACGGTTAAGGCACCGTGGCCGCCCATTGAGTGGCCGGAAATTGCTACCTTGCTGCCATCAACGGGGAATTCAGCATTAATCAATGCGGGTAGTTCTTCCACCACATAATCATACATCTGATAATGGGTGGCCCACGGTTGCTCAGTAGCATTTATATAAAACCCTGCCCCAAGACCAAAATCGTATGCGCTCTCCTCATCATCAGGCACCCCCTCTCCTCGAGGACTAGTGTCGGGGCACACAATAGCTATACCATACTCCGCTGCATGCTGTTGAGCACCCGCTTTAGTAACAAAATTCTCATCACTGCAAGTCAGCCCAGAAAGCCAATACAGAACAGGCACTGGCGCCTGTTTTGCTTGAGGTGGTAAATAAATAGAGAAGGTCATATCACAATTGAGAATATTAGAGTGGTGACGATAGCGTAATTGCTGCCCACCGAAACTAAGATTCGAGCCAATTTCTTCTAACAAACTATTAGACATTCTTAAAACTCCACCACTGAACGAATACTTTTGCCCGCATGCATCAAATCAAAAGCTTTGTTGATGTCCTCTAAAGGCATCTTGTGAGTAATCAGGTCATCAATATTGATTTTTCCATCCATATACCAGTCAACGATTTTAGGCACATCGGTACGACCGCGGGCGCCACCAAAAGCAGTGCCGCGCCATGATCGACCCGTTACCAGCTGAAACGGTCGCGTAGCAATCTCTTTACCCGCTCCGGCGACACCGACAATACAGCTCTCTCCCCACCCTTTGTGACAGCATTCTAAGGCCTGACGCATCACATCGACATTACCGATACATTCGAAACTATAATCAACACCACCTCCGGTCATGTCGATAATATGGTCAACCACATTCTCCACTTCATTTGGATTAATAAAGTCGGTCATACCAAATTGGGTTGCTAAGGGAATACGCGAGGGATTTAAGTCAATGCCAATAATACGGGTAGCTCCCACCATTTGAGCGCCCTGAATGACATTTAAACCAATACCTCCCAAACCAAATACCGCTACAGTGGAACCTGCTTCAACTTTCATAGTAAAAGCTACAGCACCAATACCTGTGGTAACGCCACACCCGATGTAGCAGATTTTGTCGAATGGCGCATCCTCTCGAACCTTGGCCAGGGAAATCTCTGGCAGCACGCTGTAATTAGAGAAGGTGGAACAACCCATGTAGTGCAAAATCGGCTTTCCTTCATAGGAAAATCGACTCGTGCCATCAGGCATAACGCCCTGCCCCTGGGTGGCTCGAACTGCCTGACATAAATTTGTTTTAGGGTTCAGACAGAAATCGCACTCTCGACACTCTGCTGTGTATAAAGGAATCACGTGATCTCCAGGCTTCAATGTCTTTACTCCTGGCCCAACTTCTACAACCACACCGGCCCCTTCATGGCCTAAAATTGCGGGGAATGCACCCTCTGGATCGTCTCCGGACAGGGTGAATGCATCTGTGTGACACACACCTGTCGCTTTCATTTCAACCAAGACTTCGCCTGCTCTAGGCCCCTCAAGATCTACCTCAACAATTTCCAATGGTTTTCCCGCGGCAAAAGCAACGGCTGCGCGTGTTTTCATGTCTAGACTCCTAAATATTTAACCAACAGCGCTAACGATAACTCAACACCTAACTGATCATCAATCTATCTTTTTCACCGGTGTATGGCTTACACCGGTTTGCCTGAAGAAAACCCCTAAAAACCACTAACAAAATGATTCAAATATCTCTACCACTTGCTATATGCCAGCTTAATTTTATAGACTGATTTGGAAAACCATAATCAAAAAACTATATAACCAATAAAAAAGGATCTAAATCATGTCCGCTATTATTATTTGCTCTCTTGCTCTCGCTCTTGTTCACTTTTGGATCTTACCTGCGTCTCTAAACCTGAAAAATTTCGGTTACCTGGTGTCAAATCGAGATGGGTCAGTAGAGACATCTGCTATATATGACAGAGTAACCAGAGCAGCAGCCAACTACCAAGAAAGCTTTGCAGCGTTTCTCGCGCTTTGCTTGCTTTCAATGCATATGGGGATTGACCTATCGGCGACTGCAACCTACTGGCTAGGCTTTAGAATTGCGTTCTTGGCAAGCTATACGATTGGCATTACTTATCTTAGAACAGCATTGTGGCTAGGGTCGCTTGGGTGCCTCATTTCTATGGCAGTGCAGCTGAGCTAGCAGAGTCCATTCATTCAGGTGCAAGGTTATGTAACAGTAGCCTTGCATTATTAACAAAGAGTTAACTAGCTTTTTATTATGGGCTTCCAGTAAAGAATACCAAATGCGAGTACCGCTACAATATCCTTCAAAGATGCATGGCCTGCCGCCTTCAGTTTAGAGTACACCAGTACCAGTTCAACCACGTGAACCACAAGCATAACGACACCAAGCCAGTGGATTCCAATACCCCAATTACCATCAAAAGGCTGTAGTAGGTTAAATGCGAAGGCGATCCAAAAGGCGATCAAAGCGAGAGAAATAATTTTATTGAGTTTAAGCACAACCAGGTAACCTGAGTTATTGATCCAATTAGTATCGCAGGCAATAGCACCCCATGCAACTCTGAAACCGGCTCTTGAAATAGTTGCTCATGCAGATTAAATTAATCCCTATCACCCCTAATTGACAGGCGCCTCACTCTTGCTTTAGTCTTGCTCTCCAAAGAAAATTCAAACATCTTACATCAACAAAATACGGAGTTTTTATGAGCAATATCGTGACTTACAGCTGCAAAGAAGGGGTCGCAACAATCACTATGGATGATGGAAAAGTAAATGCTCTGTCACACACGGTATGGGATGAACTAGGCGCTGCTTTTGATAAAGCCGAAGCTGCCAATGCAATTGTGATACTCCAAGGGCGTCCAGGGCTCTTCTCTGGTGGATTCGATCTCAAAGAAATGGGCAAGGGCCCTGAAGCCGCTATTGCGCTCACCACGAGAGGCTCCGAGATGGCCCGCAGAATTTTGGCCTTCCCTACTCCTGTTATCGGAGTGTCAACTGGACATTGTATTGCCATGGGTGCTTTTCTGATGCTGGCCTGTGACTTCAGGATAGGTGCTGACGGCGAATTCAAAACCGGGCTCAATGAAACCATGATTGGCATGACCATGCATAACTTTGGCATTGAATTAGCCCGCTATCGGATTCCGCTGAATTACTTTCATCGCGCTGTTATTAATGCAGAAATATGGTCACCCGATGATGCTATTAGTGCAGGATTTTACGATAAGACAGCCCCTGTAGAACACCTAGATGAAGCTGCGTTGGCTGTAGCCAAAGGCTTTAGTCAACTCAACATGACAGCATTTAATGGCTCAAAAAATAAGTCTCGTGCTGCCTTTTTGAAACTTCTTGATGAATGTATAGAGTCTGATAAGGCAATATCCGTTACAGCTTAGGGGCTCCTCGTAGGCAGGTAGCCTTCTCTGGGAGGCTACGACTTGCGATGTATCTGCCGCCCATATGAGGTCGATGATTTAAGAGTTCTTATTAATTCTAAATACACCAAAGGCGTCATAATCAGCCACGGAAGCTGACTCTGGAACATGATTGATCTCCCATCGTATTCCCATAAAAGAGGGTTAAACCAAGGGCCCATCGGCGCTAAAGGTGCCCAGGAGAGCGGCTTATCCACGGATAGCTGGTCATGATATAGATACATTTCTACTATAATATTCTGCCCTATAAACCCTACCAAAAGCAGCCCAAGCACACTCCATCGCCAAGTTTTAAATCCTTCGCTCTTGCGACCCAAAATAAGCCACGCTAAAAAAAGGCCACCGCAACAAATTGCACCTGCATCAGCCAAAGAATTAAGTACCCAGTTTAAATGCACAGGAATTAGCTGATTTAATATATCTGCTCGTCTAACACCAACGCTATCTCCTGCCACGAAACCATAGTTAAACCAAATTTCCCATCCAATTGCACAGATAAAAAATAGCCGGACATAAAACGGTAGAACCCATTTTGGTATAACGTTTCTAACGTGAAGAATTGGGATGAGAACAAGTGGTATTATCGAGGACGAGTAAACGACAATAACAAGACGAAGTTGTTCGAATGTCAGAGCGTCCAAAATTTTAACCTCTATTTTGTGCAGTCAATCTATTAGTAATCAAAGATATTAGCTCAGAATAGACATCTATACATCAAACAAATTTCTTATTTTTGCACTAACACCGTAAATACTATTTTACGCGCAGCACCCAGAGCTCATGAACTATCATCATTTTTTGGTCGATCCATGATTAGCCTATAAGACAAGTGTAATTTTTGTAAATTTCAGATAATTTGCTTGCAATGACTTTTGGTCAGTTATTTAATGAAAGACATCAAGTTTATGGAGAATGCAATGATCACCTCGTTTTCGGTTAATGGCAAAGAGAAAACTGTCCAGGTGGACCCACAAAAGCCTCTGCTTTGGGTACTTCGCGAGCAGCTCGATCTCACTGGCACCAAATTTGGCTGCGGCATCGCGCAATGCGGTGCATGTACAGTCCATATCGACGGCCAAGCAATTCGTTCTTGTGTGACACCAATTGCTAGTGTTGCTGGTAAGGCGGTGACAACCATTGAAGGACTGGAACCTAAATCCGACGAACAACATCCACTACAACAGGCTTGGATTGAACATCAGGTTCCACAATGCGGTTATTGTCAGTCTGGGCAGTTAATGTCAGCCGCAGCGCTCCTCTCTGAGAACCCTAATCCTAACGATGCAGATATTGATCAAGCAATGAGCGGTAATATCTGTCGCTGCGGCATGTATGGCCGTATCCGTGAAGCTATCAAATCCGTTGCAGGTTCTTCAGTTGCAGAACAATTCTACGACGCAATGGAGACTAATCATGGGTAAGTGGACAAGAAGAGCATTTTTAACAACAGGCGTTATCGCTGGTGGCGGTCTTATTGTGGGTGTTGCTATGCGCCCAGGAAATCAAGCTGGTGAAATGTCTGACCTACTTGGGGACGATGGAGGACAATTCGTCCACGCCTACGTGCGCATTGATAGTGACAATACGATTACTGTAATGGTCCCCCACTCAGAGATGGGGCAAGGCGCTCAAACTGCACTCGCTCAAATGCTCGCAGAAGAACTCGATGCAGACTGGAATAATATTCGGATTGAGGAAGCACCTGCTATTGGCGCCTATTCTCACTATAGTCTTGGTAGAAAATATTTACTTAAAGGTATTAATTTTCCCGACTTTATTGTGCCCTCAGTCGATGGCGCCATGATGAAACTGATGGATAACCTTGGCCTTCAGGTAACGGGTGGTAGCACGAGCATCCGTGTGACGGGCTCACTCGGGATGCGAGTTGCTGGGGCATCAACTCGGCAGATGCTGCGCAAAGCTGCAGCAAGTGCTTGGCAAGTTCCACTGAAAGATATTACAACAGATAATAGTCACCTTGTTCATACACCTAGTTCTCGACGAGAGCCCTATGCTAGTTTTGTCAACGAAGTTGCTAAAATGACTCCGTCGCAAACACCGGAGTTCAAAAAAGCTGAAGACTATAAGATCGTCGGTAAATTTGTCCCTCGATTAGATATACCTTCCAAAGTCGATGGATCAGCTCAGTTTGCGTTGGATGTTAGACGACCTGGGATGCTCTATGCGACGGTAATTCGTGCTCCGGTTTTTGGCGCAACTATCGTCAGCATAGATGACCAAGCTGCGCGTAAAATTGAGGGAGTTGTAGATGTTATTGAACTTCCCCAGGCCCAATCAAATATGATGATTGGAGGCTTTCAATCAAGCCCTGCGGTTGCCGTAATAGCTGACAGTTATTGGACCGCCAAGAAAGGTCGAGAAACACTAAACATAACATGGAGTGATGTAGACTTAGCCGCAAGATCCAGTATCGACATTTTTGCACAATTTGCTAAAGATATTACTGCGTCTGAAGAACGTCAATCTGATCGATTACAAGGCGACACTCCTACCGAGTTTTTAAATGCTTCAAAAGTAATTGAAGCTGATTACACAGTTCCCTTTCTCGCCCATACCTGTATGGAACCACTCAATGCCACAGCAGAAATCAGCAATGGTCATTGCGAAATATGGGTAGGTTGCCAGAACCCTCTTGGATTTCGAAAAGCCGTCGCAGAAGCGTTGAGTGTAGATGAAGAGAAGGTAACCTTGCACAACCAATTAATGGGCGGTGGCTTTGGTCGTAAATCTCGCCCAGATTATGCGATTCAGGCAGCCCAAATTGCCAAAGCTGTAGGACGTCCTATTCAACTGATTTGGTCTCGGGAAGAAGATATCCGTCAAGATTTTTATCGCCCAGCCATACAAAGTCGATTCAAAGGTGGCATCGATGAGAGTGGTAAACTACTCGCATGGAAAAATACCTACGTTAATAAAGCCGAACCTACCGAAGCACCTCTTATTCCCTATGCTGTAGGAGCTCAAGATATTGGCCATGTTAGTAGCCCTACTCACGTCCCTTTTGGAGCCTGGAGGAGCGTAGACCATTCTCAACACGGTTTTTTCACCGAATCATTTATTGATGAAGTCGCGAATGCTACTGGTAAGGATGCTTTTAAATTTAGACTGGATCTTTTAAAGGACAAACCGCGGCATCTAGCGGTACTAAAGAGAGCCGCTGAGGAAGCCAACTGGGAAACTCCATTAGCAAAGGGTCGAGGAAAAGGTATCTCGCTTCAAGAATCATTTGGCTCTATCGTCGCTCAAGTCGTAGAGGTATCTATTGTTGATAAATCTGTATCGGTTGATCGAGTTGTTGCGGTAATTGATCCAGGTCTTGCTATTGCGCCAGATGGAATGAAGGCACAAATCGAATCAGGCATTATCTACGGCCTCAGTGCTGCTATGTATGGAGAAATTACCATTCAAGATGGTGCCGTAGTTGAAAGTAACTTCCACGACTATCGATCCCTAAGAATGTCTGATGCTCCTAGTATTGAAACCCATATCATAAACAGTGGCCATGAACTTGGTGGCGGCGGAGAACCTGGAACACCGGGTATAGCGCCTGCTCTGGCCAACGCCGTGTACGCTGCAAGTGGTATTCGAGTGCGAAGCCTGCCTTTGATGAAGGCTTTTTCGTCATAACAGTAGACTAGGATATCTCAGATAATAGACCCATCTTTTGGGTTGTATTACTCCTGTTTAATCGCCAAAACCGAGCTGAGATGACATGCAGTCCCTGTTCAATAGGAATGGCTTGCACTTAGCTCTTCAGACAACGAATATTTAATCATCTAAATCTCAAACACATAGGTAAAATTCGCGATTTAATAGAACGTTGTTTTAATTGAAACGACGTGATCATCTTTTTGTATACTGGTACACGAATTTCATCAATTAAGAGAGGAATGACATTGAAACGTTTAACAGATGTTCGATTAGCTATCTTTCTGCCGCTATTGTTGCTCGCCGGTTGCAATAAGGCGCCGCAAGCCGATATAGCCTTCTACGGAGACAATATCATTACCCTTAGCGAACAATCTGAATCGGCTAACTTTGTGGCAGTTAAAGACGACACTATTGTTTTCGTTGGCCAAAGAGACGATTGGGATGGACAAACTACTGAGGTAGTCAATCTAGAGGACTCCGCACTACTGCCTGGCTTTATTGACGCTCATGGTCACGTTGCTTGGCATGGAAGACTCTCCGCTATGGCGAACATAGCTTCACCTCCCGTTGGGCCAGCCGAGGATATGAACGGATTGGTCATGGCTTTGAAAAGCCATATAGCCTCAAAAGATCTAGCTGAAGGCGATTGGGTTGTGGGAATGGGTTACGACGATTCTCTGCTTACCGAAGCACGACACCCTACCACCATTGACCTAGACAAGGTATCTACCTCTCATCCTATTTTGTTAATTCATGTTTCAGGCCATCTATCCGCGGTTAACTCCAAGGCACTGGAAATTGCTGGGATTAATGAAGATACTCCTAATCCCCCAGGCGGAGTTATTCGTCGAGAAGGAGATAGCCAGAGGCCCAATGGAGTCTTGGAAGAGACAGCTGGTTTTGCGATTCAGTCATTACTTCCGCCCGCAGAAAATATAAATGAGCTAGTACATGCTGGCCTACTTGATTACGCTCGATATGGTATTACTACCGCCCAGGATGGGGCGTCGTCTCTGGGTGTGATAAACGAACTGAGATCTGCGGCCAATGAGAAACCTTTCCCTATTGACGTCGTGTCTTTCCAGATGGTTGATGAGACATATCTTGGAGGGAATAGCCCTCCACTACCGATCTTGAGCGATTACAAAAGTGGTTTTAAGATTGGAGGCGTTAAAATGATTTTAGATGGCTCGCCACAAGGTAAAACGGCCTATTTAACCCAGCCGTATAAGATACCTCCTAAGGGCGGCGCCCACGATTATCGCGGTTATCCAATCATGCCAGCAGAGTCAGTAGATGCTCTTTTTACGAAATTTATAGACGCAGGCTTGCCAATCTTGGCCCATGCCAATGGTGATGCAGCTGCAGATCTGTTTGTTAATGCGTTAAACCGCAGCATCGATACGAGCAGCATTCCTGATCATCGTACGGTGATGATTCACGCCCAAACAGTGCGAGAAGACCAACTTGATATCATGGCAGAACTGAAAGCCATTCCTTCGTTTTTCTCGGCTCACACATTCTACTGGGGCGATTGGCATCGAGACTCAGTTTTTGGCGAAGAACGCGCCAGTCGTATTAGTCCAACCCAGAGCAGTCTAGATAAAGGCATAGTCTTTACAGTCCATAATGATTCCCCCGTGGTGCCACCAGATATGATCCGTTTGCTTTGGGCAACCACTAATCGGCTCACACGAAGCGGTCAGGTGTTAGGACAAGAGCAACGAATTTCAACCCTTGATGCTATCAAGGCTGTTACGATCAATGCTGCTTATCAATATTTTGAAGAAGATAAAAAAGGAACGATTGATGTGGGCAAGCAAGCCGACTTCGTTATCTTAAGCAAAAATCCGCTAAACGTGCCGACTACCCAGTTGTTAGATATCAAAGTAGAGCGGACTATAGCAAGAGGAAAAACCATCTTTGAATTAAACAGGTAGCCATTTTCAATACACTAAAACTACTCTCTTCGCGAAAGACGAACTTCTCATAACAAAAAAATATTACAGAGGCTCTATAGCCTGTGATAGCTCTTATTTTTAGATGGTCCTGGTGGAGGCAGAGTCTTAAATTATAAAAGGTGACCCAAAATTAGCATAGAGAGCAATACCTTTTAAAGTAATCCATACACAGCGAGGGGAGCTGCAGGCAGGCTTAGACCCCTAGATCGAGGCTGCCATTAGGTCGGACATATTTTTTCTATTTCCGTATGTCTAAATAATTCAAAAATAATAGAGTCAAAGGGATAAATCTAAACACAATCATAGCCAAGGATGGGCCCGTTAGATCAGCCATTGAGCTTAAAACATAAACCTCTATATCACTCCAAATAAGGCAACATACGATTATTAACGCTAACACATTGATCGTTCTAAAATAATGATTAGAGACGAATGACCAAAGATAGACTCCGACGCCTACACCTAGCATCACCATACGAACTAGGAACAATCCACTCACTTCATCAGGTGTTAATAGCCGTGTTTCAGCTCGAGTCACCAAAACAAATTCAGGGTAAAACAGCACAACGCACACTCTTGCTACCCATAGCACAGCAATGAAGATACAGCGGTTGCGAATTCGTCTTTCAACGCGAGACATTTTCTCTGGCGACACCTCGTACTGGGGGAATAAAGCAGCCAGTTCCTCGGGTGAAACCTTAGATTCAGTAGACATCTTTTTTTACTCAAATGCGTGTAATAAAACGTCGTTACGCTTATCAAACGATAACAGATCTCTACATACGATGTCGTATAGGTCGCTCTAAGCTGGAAAAGACGGCTATAGGAGATACATGTAAGCACTATTATCAAACCAAGCCATAGCCTTACGGAGGAAAGTGCATGAGGTTCAAGTTAGCGAATATGTATTTCCTAATCTGTCATCAGGCAAACATCTGTCACAAGCGGGAATGTCATCAGTATCAAAGCGGCTGAATAAAAAAAGTGGCTGGTTAGATAAGCAAGGACAGAAGATTACAGTTCACGGGTTCAGGTCAACCTTTCGCGATTATGTAGCAGACAAGACTAACTTTGACGGTGCAATGGCTGAACATGCTCTAGCCCACAAGATTCCTGATCAACAAGTGGCGGCATATCAACGAACTACAATGGTAGAGAAACGACGAGCAATGATGCAAAAGTACAGCGACTACGCCTGTTCAACACCTCAATCAAAAGTAGTTTCGATCACAGGATAGCTAAATAACTATAAATCATTGATTTATCACGATATGGCGGAGAAGGAGGGATTCGAACCCTCGATACGCTATTAACGTATACACCCTTAGCAGGGGCGCGCCTTCAGCCACTCGGCCACTTCTCCGTGATAGTCTTGATAGGATCAAAATAGAATGCTCTAGAAACAACTATGCCGCCCTACTCCAGCGGCGGCATAATATCACACTGGTAGAAAAATCAAACGTCGCTGTCGTTATTTTCATCACTTTCAGATGAAATTTCTCCAGATTTCTCATTTTGAATACGTTGATAGATTTCTTCTCGATGAACTGCGATGTCTTTGGGGGCATTGACACCTAGTCGAACTTGATTTCCACGCACCCCTAACACAGTGACAGTAACATCGTCACCAATCACTAGGGTTTCGCCTACTCTTCTGGTTAAAATTAACATTTTCCTCTCCGCTGGACTGGATAAGCGTCATTGCATACTTTCACTAAAGACCAATCTTGCTTTTAATTCTGTTAGATCAAAGTGCTTTCGGACCAAAAAAACCGACCGGACTTCCAACTTAACATCTTATACTATTTATGTTCGAATATTAACTAATTTCCGTGCCTGGAGCAGATAGCTCGAATACAGAATGCAAAGCTCTCACTGCCAGTTCTAAATATCGCTCTTCAATCACAACTGTGATTTTTATCTCGGATGTGGTGATCAGCTGGATATTAATTCCTTCATCTGACAATGCCTCAAACATTTTTGCGGCCACACCAGCGTGAGATCGCATTCCGACACCGACAATAGACACCTTAGCAATGCGCTTATCAGAATCGACCTCTAAGGCCCCAAGATCGTTAGCTATTTCACCAAGCAACTCTTCTGCTTGGCTTAAATCAGTTTTATTAACCGTAAAAGTTATTGAAGCAGAATTGTCCTTAGCGACATTCTGCACAATAACATCGATTTCAATATTGGCCTCACTGATGGCTCCAAGAACTTTATATGCCACGCCAGGCTGATCAGGAATCCCTCTAATCGTTAATTTTGCCTCATCTCTATTAAACGCGATTCCAGAAACTAGTGGTTTTTCCATTTGATCATCTTCCTCAAGAGAAATTAAAGTACCAGGGCCTTCTTCGAAGCTAGACAGTACTCGGAGGGGAACGCTGTACTTTCCCGCAAACTCAACTGACCGAATTTGTAATATTTTTGAACCCTGACTCGCCATCTCCAGCATTTCTTCGAAAGTTATTTTGTCCAACCTTCGCGCATCGCTTACTAAACGAGGATCAGTAGTATATACACCATCGACGTCAGTGTAGATCTGACATTCATCAGCTTGTAACGCTGCAGCTAGTGCTACTGCCGTAGTATCTGATCCGCCGCGCCCTAAGGTAGTAATATTTCCTTCTTCATCAACACCCTGAAAGCCCGCAACAACAACAACTTTTCCTGCCTGCAAAGCCCCTTGCAGGCGATGACTGTCTATTTCTTTAATCCTAGCTTTGCCATGAGCATTGTCTGTAAGGATTCTTACCTGACTGCCGGTGTACGAAAGCGCATCAATACCGAGTTTTTGCAAGGCCATACACAAAAGAGCAATTGTGACCTGCTCACCAGTGCTAACCAACACATCCATTTCTCGCAAATTAGTATCTGAGCTTATTTCATTCGCTAAACCGATAAGGCGATTAGTCTCTCCACTCATCGCCGACACGGCCACGACCAACTGGTTGCCTTCTCGATGACTAGCGGCTACCTTTTTGGCCACAGCTTCAATTCTTTCAACCGTACCGACCGAGGTACCACCATATTTTTGAACAATTAAGCTCATTACATATATCCGAAAAATAGAACGCGCAGATTAAACAGGAATTCTACTAAAAAGTTAAGCCTTTTGAGTTACTTAGACAGGTTTTCTTCTACCCACTCATACACTGACTCTAAGGCGGCAGGGAGATTTTCGATGCTATTTGCCGCTCCCTGAGCCATATCGGGTCGGCCTCCGCCCTTACCACCTACCTGTGATGTGACAAATTTAAGTAGGTCTCCTGCTTTTATATGGCCTGTAAGATCACTGGTAACACCCGCTACTAAGGCAGCTTTTTCGCCCTCTATAGCTGCGAGAACAAACACTCCAGATTGTATTTTTGATCTCACTTGGTCGCCTACACCTCTCAAACTTTTGGCATCTGCTCCATCAACTACTGTGGCAAGTACTCCAACCCCATTTATCTGGCGAAGGTCAGCCATAAGGTCACTTCCAGCTGCATTCGCAAGCTTGTTTTTCAGTTTCTCAATATCTTTTTGTAATCGACGATTTTCATCGACAATTCCTTGTACTTTATCACCTACGGTCGTCCGACTACCGCGAACAATCGATGCAATATCGGTGATTGAGTCCTGTTGATTATCGCAAAACTCTAGTGCTTTCATGCCTGTCACACTTTCAATGCGCCTTACACCTGCGGCAACACTGGTTTCAGCTGATACCTTCAACAAACCAATATCCCCGGTACGAGAAACATGAGTTCCTCCACAAAGTTCGACTGAGAATTCAGCTCCAATACTCACAACGCGCACTGAATCTCCATATTTTTCACCAAATAAGGCCATTGCTCCTTTTGCTTTGGCATCTTCCATGCCCATCACATCGGTGGTGACCTCGGTGTTTTTGAGCACTTCACTATTAACAATATGCTCAATCTTTCTAATCTGCTCAGGGCTGACTGCTTCCCCATGAGAAAAATCAAACCGCAAACGCTCACTGTCAACCAGTGATCCTTTTTGCTTCACATGGTCGCCTAAGACTTGTCGTAGCGCTTCATGGAGTAAATGTGTTGCAGAATGATTCAGGGCAGTGGCTTGGCGCAGTGTTTGGTCAACTTGCCCTTCTACCTCATCTCCAATTGCAAACTCTCCAGACACTATATGGCCGATATGGATGTGATGATTACCAACCTTACGACAATCAGCGATGGCTATTTTTGCAGAGCCCTTGGATAACACGCCAGTATCACCAACCTGGCCACCAGATTCTGCATAAAAAACAGTCTTATCTAGTATTACTACTACATCTGTGCCTTTAGATGCGCTTTGGACAGCCTCACCTTCGGTATATAGGCCAATAACAGCAGACGTTAACTCGGTGCCATCGTAACCACAAAATTCTGTAGAGCCCTCTACGCGAATACTCTCCGTATGATCCAGATTAAACTGGCTTGCTGCCCTGGCTCGAGTACGCTGCTCTTCCATGCAAGCTTCATAACCTTTCATATCAAGGGTAAAACCTTTCTCTCTGGCGATGTCGTTGGTTAAATCTGTTGGAAAGCCATAGGTGTCATACAATTGGAATACCAGGGTACCCGGCAACTCTGTACCGGACAAATCACTTAACGCGGCCTCAAGGACTCCCATACCCTTATCTAAGGTACGCGCAAACTGCTCTTCTTCCTTTTTAATAACATCGCTTATGTGCTGCCCATCTTTAACCAGCTCTGGGTAGGCCTCTCCCATAACCTCGCCTAGCGCTTTGACAAGCTTGTAAAAAAAGCTGCCCGATGCTCCAAGGTTGTAGCCATGGCGCAAGGCTCTACGGATAATTCTACGCAGAACATATCCGCGTCCTTCGTTTGATGGTTCAACTCCATCAACGACCAAGAAGGCACAGGACCTAATATGATCGGCAATCACTTTTAAAGAGTTGTCCTGGAGATCTGTGCAGCCTGTGGCCTTAGCGGCGGCCTTGATAAGAGACTGAAATAAGTCAATATCATAATTATTATGAACTCCCTGCATCACAGCTGCTACACGCTCTAAGCCCATACCCGTATCAATTGACGGTTTGGGTAATGGCGTCATATTGCCGGCGGCATCCCGCTCGAACTGCATGAAAACAAGATTCCAAATCTCAATGTAACGGTCCAACTCGTCATCAGGGCTACCCGGTGGTCCACCCGGAATATGATCACCATGATCCCAAAATATTTCCGTGCATGGCCCACAGGGGCCTGTATCACCCATCTGCCAGAAGTTGTCTTCATCAAGCCTAGACAACCTTGCTGGATCAACCCCTATTTCGTTAATCCAGATATCCGCCGCCTCATCATCGCTAATATGCACCGTGACCCACAGCCGTTCCTTGGGTAACTCCAACACAGTAGTCAAAAATTCCCAGGCATAAAAGATGGCGTCTCTCTTGAAGTAATCTCCGAAACTAAAGTTACCCAACATTTCAAAGAAAGTATGATGTCTTGCTGTATAGCCTACATTCTCAAGATCATTGTGTTTTCCGCCCGCTCGAACACATCGTTGCGAGGAAACAGCTCGATTGTAACCTCGCTTATCTGCGCCCAAAAAGACATCTTTAAACTGCACCATGCCGGCGTTGGTAAACAATAACGTTGGGTCATTGTCAGGTACTAAACTGCTACTTGGGATTATTTGATGTTGCTTATCGCCAAAGTAATTTAGGAATGCGTCTCGGATATCGGCGCTTTTCATCATTTTTTTCATCACTTTTTAGTCAAGATCATGCGGATTTCAATGCGTGGGCATCAGTATATCTTAGATACCAGTGTCAGATTCTGAGAATTGTTTGCAGTCTTTTGGGTTAGCTAAAATGTGTAGATGCAAATGAAACACTGTTTGTCCTGCATCTGCTCCATTGTTGACTACCAGTCTAAAGGCCTCATCGACACCTAGTTGTCGTGATATGTCTCCAGCGACAAGCATTAAGTGCCCTAAAATAGCACGCTCACTTTCTGTAGCATCTGCTAACCGAGGGATCTGCCGCTTAGGAATAAGCAATACATGCACAGGGGCCTGAGGAGCAATATCATTAATAGCGATACAAAGGTCATCCTCATAAACTATCTCTGCAGGTATTTCACGCTTAATAATACGAGTAAAAAGTGTATCTACTTGTTCAGTCATAATTTCTGACTACCTCTTCCCTGAGCGCTTTACAGGCGAAACATTTAGCTTTTCATCAGCGCTTAAAATCCTAGCACGGGACTCCAACATAACTGGAATACCGTCTTCAATGGGATAAGCTAACCCACTAGCCCTGCACACCAATTCTTGGTTATCTTCATCAAATACCAACGGTGCTTTACTCGCAGGGCAAACCAGAATACTTAATAACTCTTTGTCCACGTTAACCATCCATTTTTTCAATAAATCATTGTACGCAAAATAGATAAAAACCGCTACGGCATCAATAGATTAGTCTGTTGAGAATACAACCAACAAAACACCTGCCTTCTCAATCCGCTGGAAGTGACTCCATTACTAATTGTGGGTCGATACGGACATTTAGCCAGTTCATTCGCCAATCAAGGTGAGGGCCTGTGGCCCTTCCAGTAGACCCTACTTTTCCAATTGGGTCTCCTTGCTTTACCTCTTGTCCTACCGAGACTAAAACCGCACTTAAATGGAGAAATGAAGAGTTGAGGCCAAAACCATGATCCATGATAAGGGTGCCTCCAGAGTAAAATAAATCAGAATGTGCTAACTGAACGACTCCAGCGGCAGGGGCACGCACGATCGTCCCGGTGGGCGCAGCGTAATCCACGCCATAGTGAGGATTCTTGGGAGTGCCGTTGTACACTCTCTGGCTACCATAAACCCCAGTCACTGGACCCTCTAGCGGCTTTCTAAATCCAGCCAAAAAGTCCTGCCTACCAGAAACTCCCTGCCGCGCATTTCTAACGAGCAAAGAATCCTGTCTAATGCGTGCAATATCCTCTGGGTTCGGCGTAACCGTGCGCTGCGGAACTCCCTCAACAGACTGAATATTATATTTTCGTTTAGTCACGGGGAATGTGTAGTCTTCTTCATGGCCTTTGTCATCGACAACCACAAGCCGCATTATCTCACCAGCATCCCTTCCTAGACCCAAAATAAACGTTCCGTTGTCATTAATCTTTAGGGGCTTACCTTTATAATTCACGCTATAGCCCGGTGCAACAGTGGCAACAACCAAACTGCCTTGAACTAAATTACTCGGAACTATCACCCCATTAGACGCCAAATCATTAGCAGTAACATCAACATTGAGGGATAATAAAAACGAAACCAAAAGGAAAGATCTACATTTTTTCAAAGCCTCAGCCTCTAAACAACATTTTTATTTTGATCTTTTGAATCTTTAGGCTCCTCAATATCCTCATCTTCTTCAGGCTCTATATATGGCTCTAAGGATTTAATAGAACAGGACATGCCGGTATCAAGCACTTCGAATCGATCAAACCTAGCGCACAACGAATTACCACGAACTCGTGTAATAAAGCCTTCTCTTTTAATACCGCGGCACTCTCGACGCATAGTCAAAAGCACTTTCTTTTTACCCATAATATCGATAATAGCTGTCTCATCGTCAACAAAATGCATATGTCGAATGCGGGAGCGCGAAATACAACCATTGCGGATTCCCCAATCTTTAGGATCGAGGTCTTGCGCCGATTCGACGACACTAGACTCCATGCCAACATTAATTTCCTCTGAACCTTGCAACTCAGCTATTGCACTACTACTAAAAACAACCGATAAAACAAAGGTGATTAAAACTCCACTAATTTTCATACCCGACTCCTTTTATGGACTGACCTATCATCTACTATAATAACGCTTATCTATTAAGGAAAGTAGCAACTTTGGAACCCCACCCAACAGTGACGTTTGTCACATCAAAACGTGTGCCGGGGATTTAGAGACCCCCAATTAGACAAAACAAGCACTCTTCTTAATATTAAGCATAGCGTTAATAACACACCATAGTTATCATGAAGCGGCCAAAGCACAACAACCTAATTGACCTGATGTACGGAAAACCATGATTTATAGCCAATTTTCACCCCCTACACTCTTAAAAAATGCTCACATACAAAGCATTATGAACAGTGTTGGACCACGAAAATTTAGAGCCAAAAGAATCACCAAAAGCTTGAACTCTGAGCAACTAATCATCTCCACAGAGGCAGGAGTTAGACTTACCGCTGAGCTTGATAAATCAAACGTGAGCCATCCCGCGACTAAGACTAAACCACTGGTGATTCTAATCCATGGATGGGAAGGCTCTAGTCAATCCGCCTATCAAGTGACAACAGCATCCTACCTTTTACGTAGCGGGTTTGACGTATTACGTCTAAATTTACGAGATCATGGTGACAGCCATCACCTTAACCGAGAATTATTTAACTCAACCCTTTTGGCAGAAGTCGGCGATGCGATTAGAAGCTTTACAGGTGATCGTTCTTACTCGAACATCTTTTTAGCAGGATTTTCACTTGGAGGAAACTTTACCCTTAGAATCGTTGCTGATCGCGCCAAGGAGCTCGGTATAGTTGCAGCAGTCGCGATTTGCCCCCCAATTGATCCTAACAATGCAATGACTGCCATGAACAAAGGCTTATTTATCTATGAGAAATATTTTTTCCGAAGATGGACCCGCTCTCTGCGAAAAAAACTCAAATATTTTCCAGAGCTAGACTTTAGTGCGGAAATGGATCAGATTAAAACCTTGGAAGACGTTAATCAAACGTTTGTCCCAAAGTTCACGCCGTTTGAAGATCCAAAAGATTATTTTTCATCTTATGCCCTAACTGGTGACAGATTAAAAACTCTTGAAATACCAGCTCACCTGATTGTAGCTAATGACGACCCGATATTACCGGCTGAGGATGTAGACAAGATAAACGCGTTGGACCATCTAATCGTCGAGAGACAAGATCATGGCGGCCATTGTGGTTTCATTAAAGACCTGAAGGGACGAAGCTGGGTAGAACAAAGGTTAGTTGAGATATTTAATAGCCATCTGGAAACATCTGCATTTAATTAGCTTCAATAAAGGCTCGTTAGTCAATTACCTCTGCGGCTAAGGCATACTTTATTTGATCAAAATTGAATCCTCTATACTGCAAAAACCGCATGCGCTTGGCCTTGGCTTTTTGATCTTTCGCCTCCTCGTTACCGAACTTACGTTGGGCCACATCTCTTGCCAAGTCAAACCAGTCAATCTCTTGTTCATTTAGAATTTTGGCAAGCAACTCTTGATCTATGCCTTTCTCTCTAATGTCCATTCGAATACGGGCTATACCTTGACCCCTACTTACACGAGATCGAACAAAAGCGTGAGTAAATCGACTATCACTCTGCAGGCCATCATCGCACAATTGATCTAGAACATCGTCTATTGCGGAGTGATTTTCAAATCGTTTACTTAATTTTGAGTGCAACTCCGCTCTTGAAAATTCACGACCTGTGAGCAGATCCATAGCGGCATTTCTTAGTTTTGCTGGAGTAATTACACCTAAATCTTTCATTGCGGTTACCCGTTAATCTAAAAGAAAAAGCGCCCCATTGGCGCTTTTTCTTATGACCTATCTTTTACTCTTCGCTAAAATCTTGCTCTGGCTGGGCTGGCGCCTCAGGAGAAACGTCGCCAAGTTCTTTCGCCCTAATTTGACTCTCAATTTCAGTGGCTATCTCTGGATTTTCGGTCAGATAGATACCAACGTTGGCTTTACCTTGCCCGATTTTATTACCTTTATATGCATACCAAGCACCAGACTTGTCAACCAATCCATGTTTCACACCGAGGTCAACTAATTCACCGTTACGATTGATACCACGGCCATATAAAATTTGGAATTCAGTTTGTTTAAAGGGCGGTGCAACCTTGTTTTTTACAACCTTAACTCTAGTCTCGTTACCAACAATCTCATCTCCATCCTTAACAGCTCCAATACGTCTAATATCTAAGCGAACAGATGAATAGAATTTTAAGGCATTACCACCGGTCGTCGTTTCTGGATTGCCAAACATCACACCGATTTTCATACGAATTTGGTTAATAAAGATGACCAAGCAATTAGCTGTTTTTATATTTCCGGTTAGTTTGCGCAGCGCTTGAGACATCAGTCTTGCTTGTAACCCCACATGGTGATCACCCATTTCCCCTTCTATCTCTGCTCGGGGAGTCAATGCCGCAACTGAGTCAACAACAAGCACATCACAGGCACCTGATCGAACGAGCATATCAGTGACCTCTAGCGCCTGCTCACCCGTATCTGGCTGGGATACAATAAGATCATCAATCACAACTCCAAGTTTCTCTGCGTAAACCGGATCAAGAGCATGTTCTGCATCGATAAATGCACAGGTTCCACCCGCTTTCTGGGCTTCAGCAATAACTTGCAGAGTGAGGGTAGTTTTACCAGAAGATTCTGGCCCATAAATCTCAACAACACGACCCTTTGGCAGCCCGCCAATTCCAAGGGCTATATCTAACCCTAAAGATCCCGTTGATATTGCAGGAACTGCTTGGCGTGTATTATCTCCCATACGCATTACAGTGCCTTTACCAAATTGCCTCTCAATTTGACCGAGTGCTGCTTCAAGTGCTTTTGTTTTGTTGGCGTCCATATTCTATACCTCTGTATCAATAGCTGCTAAGTGATTGTATTTTCGAAACCTGTTAATTACTGTATGGGTGTACAGTAGTACATTCAGACACTTGATGCAAGAGTTCTTGAAGAGATTTTTGTACAGACTGTTCTCTCACTGCCTCTCTATCACCCGCAAATTGGTGTTTCAGACTACGAATTCCCTGGGGACCAAGAATGGCAAACCAGACTGTCCCTACTGGCTTAGCTGTAGTGCCACCAGAAGGGCCGGCTACGCCACTAATTGCAACAGCGAAATCCGCCTTGGCCGCTTGAGCTGCACCTTTTACCATTTCCGTAACAACCGCCTCTGAAACAGCTCCCTGATCCAATAAAAGAGCCTCGGGAACTCCGAGCATATAGTGCTTTGCATGGTTTGCGTAGGTAACGTAGGCACTATGAATCCACTGGGAGCTCCCACTGACAGCTGTGATCGCATTGGCAACTCCACCCCCAGTGCAAGATTCAGCAGTGGTGACAGATGCTTTTCTTTCTAGCAGTGCTCTGCCGAGCTCACTGGATAGTTCAAATATTTCTTTTTTCATAGGCAAAGTTTAGCTTCGTTTAACCTTTAGCAGAAGGGTTTTTAAGAGATTAGGGACAAACGAAAATTATTTGCATAATATAAGTGCGGTTTAGCGGGCGAATCTGCCAACTGAATAGCTGTAGTTAAAGTTGATTAATAATACTCCAAAACGCTATTAAGACTGTGTTGTGTAGAGACTAAAATTTCTAATTACCAAGGGTACAATTATAAAAAATGGCAGGATCGCAACCAACATTACAAAATTGAAAGAGGCGACTCCAATGAAAAACATGAACCCTAGTAACAACCCTAAACATACATTTCCAATGTAAATTAAAAATCTATTTTGTATTTTTTACACATAGCTATGCTTAGTAAAATTTAACTTGGGAGAGGAATGACAGTACTAGGATGAACAATAGACGTTCGATTCGTAAAAAAACTATGATTAGTTCATGTTCGATCTGCAACAGAAATGATGAATTGTCTGGCCCCCTTACTAAGTATCCAAACAGAGAAGTAGTATTAAATACTAAAGTTAGAAGTTTACTTTTTTCCTAGTATTGCAACAGCACAACATTGACAAAAGTAATACATTCAAGCCCAATAATCGAGTTGTTTGGCATTTCTCACCTGAAATTTATCAATACGATATAAGCCCCCATCTGTCGCCATAACGAAACCGGGCGAATTGGCTGTCCGTTTGTATTGTTCAATTCTCAGCGAAAATCTTTGATTTAATGGCTTCGGCGATTTATCTCTGGATTCACGCGCATTTACTTCTACCATGTGTACCTCCAGTTGGAAGGTAATTACATATTGGTTGCTAGTAATTAAACTTTAGATTATAAAATTGGCTGAAGCCAATACGAATATGCAATTTGTTGATACTGATCAATTCTTCGTAATGAGGTTTGAGTTGTCAGATTTAGATATTGATCCAGACCTTTGCGCTCTCGCTCTAGCCATAGTTGGCTCTAGATCGATATTGAATTACGCACATTAAGGCGCGACTTCTAGTGCTGGGGTTATGAAAAACCCTAAAGCTTACACTGAAACGTTTGAGTTTCTACCTCAACCCATCAAACACTTCTGCCGGTAATTCCATAATTTGTAGCCAGTTGATGGATGTGAGCAGAGTTCGCTTTTTCAACCAACGCCGATACTGCCAAATTCGCCAATCAACTGTTCCTGAATGTCTTTTTGCTCCTGACGCACATCGAATCTACCGCAAAACCCGTTATTCCAATTGCGGAAGGCCCCTAAATCAGGGTCGCCAACATTAATCAAGGATTCCCACACAATTAAGCACTTCTCAAGATCAGTTGGCACGGGATCGTCGGAAATTGCACCTAAAAGCGAATCCATTGTCTCTGTTTCGATATCCATTCGTAACAAATCGTTCTTATCAAGATGGATAAATGCAGGTACATCGCTCTCGAACGCATTCCATTGAACCAGTGACCCTGTATCGGGAGTTGCACTAGAAGAAAAGCTGCTCCACGCGCTCATGACAGTCTGCTCCATCTGATCTCGCGCAGGACCATCGGGATAAATGTAAGAAGATATGGGGCCGTAGGTGTACTGGCCTGTAACAAACGCAATATCAGTGCCATGAGCAGCACCCAATATGCTGGGAAAGTCTGCAAACATCGAACTTTTCTGGTGATCCCAGTCAAATCGGTAGGCGAAGAGCTCGTCATAACCGGCAGACTCCATGGCTGACAACGGAATATCGACACCACGCAGTTTCCAGGCGTGGGAACGTGTGCGTACCCATAGATCAAACAACTCAGGATTTTTTATACTAATAATTGGAGGTAAAATTTTGGTGAAACGGTAATCAGTTTCCATAAAATACCTGTGCAAACCATGCCAGAGAGAGACCTCATCTTTGGTAGCTCCAGCCATTACAGGAACGTTTTTAGCATATTTACGGTCACCTAAAGCTGCCAGCAATCCTATTTTAGGGATTACAATTCCATCTCTGGTGGTTAAAGGGATGCTGTCGATACTCTCTTTCTGGTAGTACAGCCCTATAAATTCTCGAGCATCCATATCTCTAAGTTGGATCGCTAGATTTTCATTGTCATTTTGCTCGACGTTAAATTCATTAATCGACTCAACTATCTGCCATGAGCCCCTCTCCACCAATGGGTTCCCTCCATCTCGGTTGTGGGCATCCTCTAAGCTATGGCTGGTAGTGTAACCGGACTGAGAGATGGCTTTGTGAAAGAGCCCATCGGACTTTGGTGAAGCGAGCAATGCGTAGACATTGTGGCCACCTGCAGACTCGCCAAAAATGGTTACGTTATCCGGGTTGCCTCCAAATTTAACTATATTAGTTTGGACCCACTTGAGTGACTCGATAATATCCAACGTTCCAAAATTCGTGGATTTGTCTTCACCCTCTTGACGAGCCTGAATCGCAGGATGTGAAAACCAACCTAGACCACCAAGACGATAATTGGTGCTCACAACAACAACGTCCCTTGAGGCAACTAAGCGACTGTAATCATAAAAATCTTTGAGCCCTGTGGTATTCCCGCCTCCGTGAATCCAAAACATCACTGGATAATTTTTGTCTTTGAAGTCCGCTGGAGCTTTAACATCGAGGTAGAGACAATCTTCCGAACCTACAATTCCCTCTCCTGAGACACCTCCGTAATCACTGGCTTTCTGGACACAAGCAGTATCATCTTTACTGCGAATTATCTGGTTCGCTGCGGTCAAAGGACGCGTAGCGCGCCAACGAAGATCACCCACGGGTGGTTGCGCAAACGGAATGTCATCCCAAGCCACCACATCTGCAGCCGAATCACTCAAATATCCTTGAACGATTCCCGTAGACATACCTACCTTGAAGGTTTCAACATCTGCGATCTTGTCATTTGTAACCACACAGGACGCCAAGACGATTAGAAGTGCTGCAATTTTGATCCGGTTCATTGTTAAACCCGTGTTGTTTTCAGGAGGGATAACTATAGTACAAGTACTTGAGAATGCGTACGTCAAAATTTTTATAAACGATCACTATTTTACGTTCTTGTAAATTAACCCAACTCTAAAACCATTATCGACAACGATATCGATTTTCACAGCTGGCTATTTCCTGTCTTTTTGAAGGTTCAATCACACCCTGATTTTAGGGGAAAATAAGTATCTAAATGTCGTTTTTAGAACAAATATTTACAAAAAAAAACGTCTTATAAAAAGATGAAAATTTTGATTTACTCACGTCATATTTTAGGATTAAAATCCGCAAAAAATGTGGTCTCAAAAGAGGGGATATAATGTCTAAAGAAAATAAAAACGCTTCCATTTCTTTTGGGGCGAGGGTGAGAAAATCACCATTCTTTGATTCAACTAGAAGAGATGGTGCTAAGGCATTTTCTGTCTATAACCATATGTATATGCCAACTGCATACGCGGGAACAGCATCTGAATATGAGAGTCTCGTCAATGATGTGACCATGTGGGATGTTTCTGTAGAACGCCAAATAGAAATCAATGGTCCCGATGCTTATGAATTTGTTCGATTACTTACACCGCGCAATCTTGCTAAATGCGAAATTGGCCACTGCCTTTATATCATCCTGACCGATCAAAACGGCTGTATTGTTAATGATGCGGTGTTATTGCGTCTCAAGCCTGATCAGTTTTGGATTTCTCCTGGTGATGGAGATGTCTTGCTTTGGATACAGGGTGTGGCTATCAATTCCGGCTTTGATGTGAATATTTTTGAGCCCGATGTTTCACCTTTGCAACTTGGCGGTCCCAAAGCACCAATGCTAATCGACAAGCTCTTCGATGGCGAACATAACGACTTGCGTTTTTATCGAGCTCGCGAGACTTCTCTAAAAGGTATTCCGCTGGTGATTGGTCGAACTGGTTGGAGCGGAGAAGTGAGTTACGAGCTTTATCTTCGCGACGGCAAACAAGGGAACGACTTGTGGGACATAGTCAAACAAGCCGGACTGGAGTTCAACATTGCCCCTGCCGCGCCCAACACCATACGCAGTATTGAAGGTGGGCTTTTGTCTTACGTTTCTGACATTACCAGGGACGACTCACCATATACTATCGGCTTGGATCGTTTAGTGGACGTTGATCAGGATGTTGACTTTATCGGCAAAGCAGCGCTGAAAAAAATTAAGGAAGCCGGCCCTGCACGTAAGCTTGTGGGCATTGAAATTCAGGGCGACCCAATCACTCTTCCACCAGAAAACCCTTGGCCTGTGTTCCACGAAGATACAAGCGTTGGCTTTGTGTCACGTTGTATTTTTTCTCCACGGCTTGGTAAAAATATTGGGTTTGCTAACGTACCAACAGAGATCTCATCCCTAGAAACAACAATCACTGTCAAAGCATCTAACGGAGATTTGATCGCGAAGGTTTGTGAGTTTCCCTGGATTAAGGCAGAACGAATCAAGCGCTAATCAAAATAATGGTGCTAGGTGGCATCTGCAGAAAACTGCAATGCCGCCAAGCGCGCGTACAGCGCGTTATTGACTAACAATTCTTGATGGCTTCCAGCCGCAATATTTCGCCCCTCATCCATAACCACTATTTGATCTGCATGAAGAATAGTCGCCAAGCGATGGGCAATAATGACTGTAGTTCGATTTTTCATCAGTCTTTCCAGTGCCAATTGAACCTTGTGTTCACTTTCAGCATCCAGAGCGCTGGTCGCTTCATCTAACAGCAGAATTCTTGGGTTTTTAAGTAGCGCTCGTGCAATAGCGATTCTCTGGCGTTGCCCTCCTGACAGTCGAACGCCCTGCTCCCCCAGATTACTTTCATAACCGTTAGGTAGAGTTCTTATAAACTCATCCGCATGGGCCGCTTCAGCAGCCGCTTTAACTTCCTCATCAGTTGCCGACGTTTTTCCATAGCGGATGTTATACATGACATCACCGGTAAACAGTGTGGGTTGCTGCTCTACTACTGCTATTTGCTGCCGAAGCCGCATGAGATCAAGATCTCGGATATCATGATCGCCAAACAACAACGTGCCTTGTTGAGGATCATAGAAACGCTGTATAAGGGCGAAAAGTGTGGATTTGCCAGCACCCGACGGCCCAACTAGCGCTAGAATCTTTCCCTCTGGAATCTTTAAAGAAAATCCATCTAAGGCAGCCTGAGTGGGCCTCGAGGGGTAATTGAAACTTACGCTGTCGAATTCTAAAACTGCGGGCAAGTGTTCCACCTCAGCTTGTATAATCTCAGCTGAGATGATCTCCTTGGGTGCATGTAATAGCTCCATTAATCTCTCAGCAGCACCAGCAGCTCGCTGTAATTCTCCATAAACTTCGGACAAAGAAGCCATACCAACTGCCATTAACATGGCATAAAAGATAAACGCTCCTAAATCACCCCCTGTCATCTGTCCAGTGATTACATCTCGCCCACCAAACCAAAGCATAGCGCTGAGCGCGGTAAATACAGCCATGATGACAACCGCTGTTAAAATCGCTCGCTGGCTAATGCGCTTTTTAGCAACCCGGAAAGCCTGCTCTACCTCTTCACCAAAAGCCTTTTTTTCAAGAGGCTCTTGGGTAAAGCTCTGTACAGTTTTTATCTGCTGAATAACTTCACCAGCGTAGCTACCCACGCTGGCCACTGAATCCTGACTTTTACGAGACAGGTCCCGCACCTTTCGACCAAAATATAAAATCGGTAATAAAACGGCGGGAATCGCAAAGATAACAACCAATGACAGTTTGAAATTAGTAATAAACAGCATGATTAGAGCACCAGCGGAGCTGATAGAGCTCCTCAGTGCAATCGAGAGAGATGAACCTATGATTGACTGCAACAAGGTGGTATCCGAAGTCAAACGCGACATAATATCGCCGCTACGATTAGTCTCAAAAAAGGCCGGATGCAAACCAACGACGTGATTAAAGACCGCTGCGCGAATATCCGCGCTCACTCTCTCACCAAGCCACGATATTAAGTAAAACCTAACATATGTTCCAAGGGCCATAATTACCGCCCCGCCCATAATAAAAGCAATAGCGATATTAAGTCCTTCGATCGATTCCCCAGCAAAGCCCTGATCAATTACTAGTCGTAAACCCTGCCCAATTGAAAGAGTAATTCCGGCAGTGACCAAAAGGGCTATTAAAAAAACCATAATCTGACGAGTATAGGGAACCAAGAAGCTAATTATGGCGCCAGATATTGCAATTTTTACAGGTTCCCCGAGGGCATTTTCATTACGATTATTAACAGTCAAAGCAGAGTATACCTTTCAATAATTTGCATCTAATCCGCCATTATAACTGGCTAAATACGGAGCCACCTAATACAGAAAGACTGAAATTTAAACGTGAGAGTCTGGTGTCCGCGCGAAAATCTTTTTTACCATGGGTATAAAGTATTCGAGATTATGAGACTGGTAATCAGGGTCAAAGGAGGTTTGGTCCCATTTAGCACAAAAATCAACGCAAGATTGATAGTAAGGGCTGTCAGTCAACCTTTCTCGAGCATTTCTGTCCTGATCATAGTGATGCATCCAATAGTATCCTTGAAAAAGTCCATGATGAAGTACAACCCAATAATTCTTATCACTTACATAGGGTCGCAACAGTGCTGCTGCTACTTGAGAGTGGTTAGCCGGTGCAATGACATCTCCGATATCATGGAGCAACGCACAGACTATAGTTTCTTCATCAGCTCCATCGTGTTCTGCACGAGTTGCAGCCTGCAAACAATGTTCCAAACGACTTATTTGATAGGGAGAGTCTCCATCCATCATCTCTAACCACTGAATCACCCGATCTGTTTGGCTTTGCATATTCTCAGCTTCATGCTCGAATACTAGATCGTAGTCCGCACGAGTGCCATGTTCCATCGCTGTAAATGCGACTTTATCAGCCATATTTAGCACCTCCACTAATCTGCAGTAAGCTCACGTTATTCGCAACTGTGTCCGACTCAAAATCAGCACCTTGCGGATGCCTTTCCTCTTCCAGATTGACCATACCTCTAGGATAAGACACTGATCTCATAAATTACCCAATACGTATTTGAACTATTCTGGGTGCAGAACATAAAGGAATCAAATCTTGGCGATACGCTTGTCCAAACTAGAAAAGTATTTTTCTGTAGAGAAACTCATCTATCATTCTGTAGACCTCAGTCTCTATCAGGCTTCCGCAATAATTGACGGGCAAGAGCATTATATAACTGATGATAAAAATAAGTTTTTGCGATCAGTTAATTTGGTGGAGTTACAGAAACAACTACGAAATATCTCCACAGAACAAGCAGTGCTCAGACACACAAGTGCTTACGATGAGATGATAGGTGCAGCAGAAAAAACGTCTCATAACACCCTAGAGGTTCCCTTGAAAGACAACCAACTATATTAATGGTTTACTTTCGTAGCGACTGGCCTAAACTGTCGCGCTCGTTTGTTAATCATCTTAAGGATCAAGCTACCAATGACTCGGTTTAACCTTTTAAAACCTGTTCTTTTTACTTTTGTTTTTTGCGGGATTACAACCGAGAGCCACAGCGATGATGCATCTCAAAACATAGAAATTGAGACTATAACCGTCACTGGCCGTCGTAACGACCAAAATATTAGTGAACTGATAGGCTCCGTGGCTAGCGTCACTTCCGAGGAACTTGGGAGAATCTCTCACGCTCATATTAGCCAAACTGCAGCAAGGATTCCCGGTGTCTGGTTGAGCCGAGGTAATGGACAAGAATTACTTGCCGCTGTTCGCTCTCCAGTATTCACTGGATCCGGGAGTTGCGCTGAAATTCTTACAACTGAAGATGGGTTGCCCATCCGTCCAACAGGGATGTGTAACGTTAACCAGCTTTTCGAAGTCAACACCGAACAGGCATCAGGTCTTGAAGTTTGGCGTGGACCGGGAACGGTCTTCTATGGCTCAAATGCTATGCACGGTGTAATTAATACCGTATCCCCCGATGTTATAAATAACAACCTGTCTCTGCAGATAGGAAGTCATAACTATGGGCGAGTAAAGCTTGGGTGGAAACGCCAGCTAGATTCCCAGTACCTCCAGATCGCCGCTAATGGGGCCTCTGATGGGGGATTTAAAGAACAATCTGGATTTGACCAACAAAAGGTATCCATCAAACACGGATGGTCCGGCTCCAGTGTCGATGCTACCACTCACCTGTCAGCGGTCAATCTCAACCAAGAGACCGCTGGCTATATTAAAGGGTTTGAATCCTATAAAGATAATGCTATTTGGAAATCGAACCCCAATCCTGAAGCATACCGAGATGCTTCAGCAGTTCGATTATCCTCACACCTCCGTGGCGTCAGTTCTGTTGGAGACTTTAATGGAGAATGGCAAGCAACTCCTTATTTCAGACGAAGTTCAATGACATTTTTACAGCATTATCTTCCCGGCCAAGCGCAAGAAAAGAACGGCCAAACCAGCATGGGGCTTCAAACTAGTTATCAGGTCAGCCCCAATGATAATAATCAAATTTGGTTTGGGGCGGATGTCGAATGGGCAGATATGTGGGTAGAAGAAGTTCAAACGAACGCACTAGGCAGTCCAGATAACGTCCGATTCCAAGGCCAACACTATGATTTTGAGGTTGAAAGTCAACAAATTGCTGTTTTTGTTAATTCAGAATGGAAAACATCGGACAAACTAACGCTGGAAGCCGGATTACGATTTGAATCACTGCGATATGACTACCAAAATAATATGATTGACGGCAGTACTAGAGATGATGGTTCCCTGTGCAATTCTGGCGATGGTTCTTGCCGATATTACCGGCCTTCAGACCAAACCAACAGCACCGACAACCTAAACTATCAGCTGGGAGCTCACTATGTTTTCAATGATAGTCTTGGCGGATTTATCCGTATCGCCAATGCTTATCGAGCACCTCAAATAAATGAGCTCTATCGTCTGCAAAAAGAACAGGAGACCTCGGTCATTGAATCAGAGCAGCTCGACAGCCTAGAGACTGGCGTGCGCTATCAAACACAACAATGGCAGACTGAACTAGCGATTTATAAGATGAAAAAAGACCAAGTAATCGTTAAGGATTCTGATAGCTTCGTTGTTAACGATGGTAAGACAAGCCACAAAGGTATTGAATGGCGAACAGTGTTTCAACTGAATACCGCCTGGCAGCTCGCTTCATCAGTAAGCTGGGCTAAGCACCAATACAAATATACTCGTCTCTTTGGAGGAATCAATATTGACGGCAATGACGTAGATACTGCACCACGATGGCAACGTAGTGCCCAAGCACTATTTCAACCTACAGAGCGCACAAGCATAGAATTTGAATGGGTTTATCTGGGAAAATATTTTTTGGACCCTCAAAATGCTCATCAATACGCTGGCCACAATGTGTTTAATGTGAGAGCTCAGCAGAGGTATGGCGACTTGCAGATTAATGGTCAGATAACTAATCTAACTGATCGACGCATCGCCGATAGAGCTGATTATGGATTTGGTAGCTATCGTTACTTCGTCGGCGAGGGTCGAGGATTTTCTCTAGAATTAAAACGATTATTCTGAGGATATTCAATTAGCTAAAAGAGCTTTTAAAGCCCTCCTCGTTTCTCGAACTACTGTAATAAAAACCACAACAGGTTAACTAATTAATTCGGGCCAATTATTTGTATGGAAGAAGTCTCCCCTCGGAGAATCTACTCGCTCATAGGTGTGGGCACCAAAAAAATCACGTTGGGCTTGTAATAGGTTTGCAGGTAAACGAGAGGATCTGTATGCATCGTAGTAACTCAGAGCACCACTAAACGAAGGCACTGGAATACCCCCTTTAATTGCCATAGAAACTACTCCGCGCCAATCAGATTGTGACCTATTCATCACTTCTGTAAAGAAAGGAGCCAGCATTAGGTTGGTTAACGATGGATCAGCTGTATAAGCCTCAGCAATATGGCCTAAGAACTTGGCTCTGATGATACAACCACCACGCCAAATGCGAGCAATACCTGCCAGATCAAGATTCCATTGATGCTCTGCACCCACTGATGCAATAAGATCCAGACCTTGTGCATAAGACACAATCTTAGATGCGTACAAAGCGTCGTGTACCTGTTTAACTAAAGCAGCTTTATTCAAAGCGTCGAAAGGCAGCTGCCAGTTGTCAGGACCTTGCAGTATACGTGCGGCTTCAGTGCGCTTATCTAGCATTGAGGACAATGTTCTTGCTTCAACAGATCCGGCAATGGTTGAAAGAGGGACCGCTTGTTCAACAGCTGCTAACGCTGTCCAACGTCCAGTGCCTTTTTGACCTGCTCTATCAAGGATCATGTCGACCAAATCATTGCCTGTGGTGATATCTTTCTGCCTGAATATGTTCGCAGTAATCTCTATTAGATAGGACTCTAAATCGCCCCTATTCCATTCATCAAAAATATCTGCCAGTTCAGAATTGGAAAACCCTGCCGCTTTGAAAATATGATACGCCTCGCAAATGAGCTGCATATCACCATATTCAATTCCGTTGTGGACCATCTTGACGAAGTGTCCCGAGCCTCCAAGGCCTATATGAGTTACGCAGGCCTCATCATCCACACGGGCAGCAATAGCCTCAAATATAGGCTGGACAAGCTTCCAGCTTGATATATCTCCACTGGGCATTATCGACGGACCCTTTAATGCACCTTCCTCCCCGCCTGAAACACCAGCACCAATATATCGTAGCCCTTTACTTACAACATACTCCTCGCGCCTAATCGTGTCGGTATAAAGGGTATTACCGCCATCTATAATCATGTCACCTTCATCAAGGAGCGGTATTAAAGTTTCGATAACCGAATCCACAGGAGCACCGGCTTGCACCATAATTTGAATCATGCGAGGTCTGTTTAATTTAGTGACTAGTTCCTCAAGAGAGTGCGCAGGATGAAGGTTTTTGTCAGGATGATCAGCGACGAAGGCATCGGTTACTGAAGCCGTTCTATTAAACACTGCAACAGAGAAGCCTCGTGATTCGATATTAAGAACCAAGTTCTGTCCCATTACAGCTAAGCCAATAAAACCAAAATCATAACTACTCATTAACAAATTCCTTAGTGGTGGCGTGTCTATTAAAAGAAGATGGGCATTCTACAATTTATTCACAAATGCTCCAACATGAAACACTGAATTCGCGCTCAACTATGTCATAATCTACTACTGAAATTACGTAAATTAAACGGTCCTACTCTAGACTCCTTTATGACTAAATCATCAAAAACTGAACATACGCCAATGATGCAGCAATACTTGCGCATTAAGGCACAGCATCCCAATGATATTGTGTTTTATCGCATGGGTGACTTTTATGAATTGTTTTTTGACGATGCCAAAAAAGCAAGCCAGTTACTAGACATCACCCTCACTGCCCGCGGAAAGGCTAATGGCAATCCAATCCCTATGTGTGGCGTGCCCTACCATGCTGCTGAGGGGTATCTCGCCAAGTTAGTGAAGCAAGGCATCTCTGTTGCCATATGCGAGCAGGTCGGTGACCCTGAGACCAGCAAAGGGCCAGTTGAACGCAAAGTAATGCGTGTACTTACTCCAGGAACCTTAACCGATGAAGCTCTTTTGGATGATCGCAGTGACAGCCTGCTCGTAGCAATTAATCAGATAGGTAACCAATTTGGCATAGCTACTTTGGACATGAGTAGCGGACAATTTCAGGTAATGGAGCTGAGCGGTGAGGATGACCTGCACAGCGAGCTTCAAAGACTCAATCCGGTTGAAACCTTAGTCTCTGAAGAAATATCTGACTTCGATTTTCTCGAATCTCGGACTGGTGTCAGACGCCGTGGGCCTTGGGAATTTGATCTTGATGCAGCCCATAGGCTTTTGAATAAGCACTTCTCAACCCGTGATCTTGCTGGTTTTGGCTGCGATCATCTTACTTTGGGTATAGGTGCGGCAGGATGCTTACTTCAGTATGCTCGGGACACTCAACGAAGCACACTGCCTCACATCAGAACAATAACAGCTGAGAACCGTGACAAAACGGTCATGCTAGATGCCTCTAGTCGCAGAAACCTAGAGCTCGATACTAATCTATCTGGAGGCGTTGAGAACACCCTTTTTGATGTCTTGGACACCACAGCGACAACCATGGCTAGTCGACTGCTTCGCCGCTGGCTGAATCGACCTCTACAAGACCTGACAATACTTGAAGATCGACAAAACAGCATCGCGGAGTTTCAAGCCAACTTCCTCCATGAGAACTTGCGAGAACACCTTAAAAATATTGGCGATATGGAGCGCATTCTTACTCGCGTTGCCCTTAGGTCAGCTCGCCCCAGAGATCTAACTCGGCTATATGCTTCGTTAGCCACGTTACCGGAGATAGCATCTGCATTAAAGGGATGCCAATTAAAACACGTAAAAAGGCTTGCTGATGATGCCAAGCCCCTGCCTAATTTAGTGGAACTACTCGGTAACTCTCTCAAAGAAAATCCACCAATGGTAATTCGAGATGGCGGTGTTATAGCCGATGGGTATGACTCGGAACTTGATGAACTACGTGCTTTAAATACCAATGCAGGCGAATTTTTACTAGCAATGGAAGAGCGAGAAAAAGAAGCCACCGGCATATCAACATTAAAAGTAGGCTACAACCGAGTCCATGGCTACTATATTGAAATTTCTCGAGGTCAGAGTGACAAAGCACCAGTTGAATATATTCGGCGCCAAACTTTAAAAAATGCTGAGCGTTTTATTACACCTGAATTAAAGACATTTGAGGACAAAGCTTTAAGTGCCAAAAGTCGGGCCCTAGCACGAGAAAAATACCTCTATGAGCAATTGCTTGAAACGCTTAATGAAGATCTTCCAGCTCTGCAGAGTTGCTCTGCAGGCATTGCCGAAATTGATGTGCTAGCAACCTTAGCAGAGCGGGCTTACAGTCTTAATTTTTGCCAACCCGTATTAAAAAATAAACCCGGCATAAATATTGAAGGCGGAAGGCATCCCGTAGTTGAACAGGTGTCTAGCGACCCGTTTGTAGCCAACAATCTGGTGATGAATGACGATCGCAAAATGCTCATCATTACCGGCCCAAATATGGGTGGTAAGTCTACCTACATGCGACAAGCAGCGCTGATAGTTCTATTAGCCCAAATTGGCAGCTTTGTACCTGCCACTTCCGCTGTCATTGGATTGGCTGACAGAATTTATACGCGAATTGGATCATCAGATGATTTAGCCGGTGGTCGATCAACGTTTATGGTTGAAATGACTGAAACAGCAAATATCCTGCATAATGCCACTGATCGAAGCCTAGTGTTAATGGACGAAGTAGGTAGAGGAACAAGCACCTTTGACGGGCTTTCACTAGCTTGGGCCTGTGCTTTCCATCTAGCAAAAAGCGTCAAAGCGTTCACCCTGTTTGCGACCCACTATTTTGAGCTGACGTCCTTACCCGATAAGTTAACTGGCGCAGTCAATGTTCATCTTGATGCCACAGAGCATAACGACACTATTGTGTTTATGCACAGTGTCCAGGATGGGCCTGCCAGTCAAAGCTATGGCATTCAAGTTGCCAAACTGGCGGGGATACCTGATCCTGTCATTGACCTTGCTAAATCAGAGTTAGCGATATTGGAAGCCGGAAGCCATACATTAGTCACCGCCAAAGAAACTCAAGAACTGACCTTAGAACCAAGTCAAAATGAGCTTTTATTGACCAATATCAATTACGCGCTGCAGGAGCGTTTGGATAATTTACACCCAGATGAGTTGTCTCCAAAGCAAGCCCTTGATCTTATTTATGAGCTAAAACGCCTACTTTAACGTACCCTAGGAAAACACGGCTTGAACGAAAATTTATATCGGTATCACGTGTTCTATCTAAACATACTGGTATAATACTGCGCGCTAAAACATTGGAATTTAGGAAGAGAAACAGCGAATGACTTTTATTGTTGGTGAAAATTGTATCAAATGTAAACTAACAGACTGTGTGGAGGTCTGTCCTGTTGATTGTTTCTATGAAGGGCCTAATTTCCTAGTCATTCACCCCGATGAATGTATAGATTGTGCGCTTTGTGAACCTGAATGCCCTGTTGAAGCAATTTTTGCGGAAGATGAAGTACCTAAGGGCCAAGAAATGTTCGCTCAGCTCAATGCGGAACTGGCCGAAATCTGGCCCAATATTACCGAACAGAAGGAACCCCTGCCGGATTCAGAAGAATGGGATGGCGTTGCCAACAAACTCCAATATTTAGAGCGATAAGCCGGTTTAAGCTAGATATTAATTTTAGATGCGTTAAACTGGCGCCCTGCTGATACGCACCCGTAGCTCAGCTGGATAGAGTAGGTGGCTTCGAACCACTTGGTCGGGGGTTCGAATCCCTCCGGGTGCGCCAGTTTTACACGTAAACCGTTTTTTTACTTGTGTTTTCTTGAAATTACACAGGTAGGGTAGACAATGCGGTATACACAAAAACATCCTCAACATACATATACTAAACGTGATGTATATTATTTTTCTAGGGTAATCCCTAGCGATTTAAGGAATCACTACACTAAACCTCGCATCATTCAGAGCCTTAAAACTAAGTCCGCACACAGAGCATCAGTGGCATCTAAAATGCTCTCATCTAAACTTGATGACTATTGGTTAGGCTTAAGACTCAAGCAGATGGACGTACCTGCATCACATTTATTGGTTAGCGGTGCAAAAGTTAATCTTGAATCTAAGCTACTTAATATTGAAGAAGCACTTCAGGTATACATGAGTGTCAAAGGTGTTGGTAAAGGAGAACTCTTCTTCAGACATACTAAAAGATCAGTCAGGTACCTCATAGATTGTCTTGGTTGTCGTTCAATAGATCAGTATACATCTGAAGATGCCGCAAAATTAAGAGATTGGTTTGTAGCACGAGGGCTTGCTAGTGCTTCCATCCAACGTAACTTTGGGTCTATTAAGGCTGTCGTTAACTTTGTTATCTTGGAGAAAGGTTTAGATTGCAGTAATCCCTTCAATGGAGTGTATCTTCACTCAGACAATTCCTCTAAAAAGCGTAAACCTATACCCCTAGATAAACTAAAGATTCTCCAACAGAGATGTGTCGCAATGGATGATGATCTTAGGCATCTAGTATCTCTCATCAGTGATACTGGCATGAGGTTGTCAGAAGCTACAGGTTTAATGAAGTCAGACTTAAATGTTGATTGTGAGTATCC
>ERZ651770.85-NODE-85-length-47476-cov-5.847233_pt1 | contig 47476 bp, 39 predicted proteins | sample MGYA00514756_ERZ651770 | MGnify/ENA metagenome assembly ERZ651770
AATTGGGGGCTAGACACAGACATGTATAGGATTTACGGCATGGTAAGCGATAATTTGATGGCGCATACTGCATCTGGGCGCAGCCGAATTGAGTAAAGGTCTCGTCTGATAAACGAGGGTTATCGTTATTGAACGAGATTTTCCCTGTCGCCAAAATAGACCCTCCAGAAACCCAGAGAGACACATGAGTTGAGTCATGAACTTGAATCCAGATACAAACTCCAATAAAATCCGACACACGGGGAGATTTCGGAGTTTAGTGTGATGGTAAGAATTCTAATTAACTCTTTTCTATCACTGGTTGTACTGGCTGTTTGCTTGATGTTTTCATGGCGCGCATTGTCGGAGGCAAATTTCCTTTTTCCTCAGCTTTATGAAATCAATGGAATTGATGCGCAAATTGCCAAATATGGGCCTCAAAATAGGAACCGAGTTGGTTTTGAGACTACAACGAAGGCGGAGAGGGGTATAATATTCGGAGAAATAGTTGAGGCTGTAAATAATAGTGGTATCGGTCTAGAAGAAATTGTTTACCGGGCTCCCAATGGCGAAGTAATTGACAGTTTTCTTACGCAGCCAGAAATCGATCATCTGAATGATGTGGCTCGATTAATTGGTTATCTAAATAAAACACTATTATACCTAACGGCCTTTCTGTTTTGTCTTGTGACGTTTTGTTGGACATTAAAAGTCCGGAAAAACTCAAATATATGGAGACCTTTCACTGTAGGAAAGTCATTCATAAGCATGTTGGCAGTGTTGTTACTTTGTTTTGCCATCGTCACAGCAGTTGGCCCGCAAAGAGTTTTTTATGCTCTTCACGAGTGGATTTTTGCCGGCATGGCTCCTTGGCACTTTTATTTCCAGGACTCATTGATGACGACCATGTTAACCGAGCCTCTATTTGGGAGCATATCAATTTTATTGGTGGGAACCGCATTTGTTTTCTGGCTTTTGCTATCAGCTCTGATCAAAAGAATTTTGGCTTAGATGTTGCGTGACCCTGCAACTGCCCCGGGCAAATTCCCAAGCACGGCTATATTGACACCTGATATCACCTGTCTTTGTATTTATCCCAATATTCGATCACCCACTTTGGTCTGTGCAGCCCACAGCGTGGAAACCTAGCCCAGCGGCTGGTTTTGTCTGCAAGAAATTTAGCGCGTGGAAAGCCATGAAAGGCAACCATTAAGGTTTGATGTGCGGGCTTCAAAGGGGGCACAAATATATCCATCAAATATTGACGCCGCAAATGGTACTTGAAACTCTGTATCCACTCTAATGGGTAATCGTCTTTCTTCCGCGCGTGAGCGGCGACAAACCCTTGCTCAACCTGGCGATTGAACGGGGCTGAATGATCGCTGGGTCGCGATTGGTCATCTTAAATTTTTGAGCAAATGGTGGACCCTAGCGGGATCGAACCGCTGACCTCCTGCATGCCATGCAGGCGCTCTCCCAGCTGAGCTAAGGGCCCTTTGATGTCTTGCTGTCTAGGCAAGGCTTGGCGCGGGATCAAGAGGAAATCAGCGCGCCAAGCAAAGAAATTTAGCTGTCGTCGTCGTCTGTGGCGACATCTGCGATTTCATCGAGTGAAACCGTATCATCGTCGTCGTCATCAAGCACATCATCGCCCAAATCTACATCGACGTCATCATCGTCCAATACCACTTCATCGGCATCTGTGTCGGCTTCATTCATCTTTGTTGTTTGTGCATCTTCCGCATCGGCCACCATGGTGCGACCTTTATTTGCGTCAAGCGTAACAGTTTCGCCCGTGTAGGGGCTGATGATCGGATCTTTATTCAAGTCGTAAAAACGCTTGCCTGTGGTGGGGCAAATACGTTTGGTACCCCATTCTTCGTTCGGCATGGGTTTTCCCCTCTCGCAATCGGTGACAATCTGTGCCGAGTGCCATACACAAGAGGCGGTGTCAAAGGTGAAATCTATTAATTCGTGGATGTCGTGGATGAATCTGCCCTCAAATACGGCTGATCGGCAGATTATACTGCCCGGCCGGCCTGAAATTACGGTTCTTTTGCGCCCATCGCGCCGGGCAAGCCGCCTGTCTCTGCGGATCTCGCGGCTCAAAGGGCAGGTGACACTCAGTCTGCCTTTGTCCTGTCCGATGGTGCAGGCGAAAAATTTTGTTCTGGAAAAAGAATCTTGGATCCGTGCGCATTTGGCCGATTTGCCCCGGGTGGCCCAGGCGGGTTTTGACCGTCAGCTGCCCTTTGCCGGTCGCCTATTAACCATAGCCCCGGGCGCGGGGCGGCAAGTTGAGCTGAGCGGGGATCGCCTGTTGGTGCCTGGCCGCGAGTCTTTGGTGCCTGCGCGCGTGAAAGCCTTTTTGAAGCTGCAAGCGCGCTTGGCGCTGCAGGAGGCGGTTGATCACTATTCCGAACGTCTCGGGCGGCCCTATGGGCGCCTGACACTGCGGGACACGACCTCGAGATGGGGGTCTTGTTCAACGCAGGGAAATTTGAACTTCTCATGGCGCTTGATCATGGCCCCACCTGAAGTCTTGCGCTATGTGGCGGCCCATGAGGTGGCGCATTTGGAACAGATGAATCACTCTGCTGCCTTTTGGGCGCTGGTTGAGCGCCTCTTTCCGGGCCATCAGGCGCAGCGTGACTGGCTCAAGCGCCACGGTGAAGATCTGCATCGTTATCAGTTCTAAATGGTGCTTATGGCGCGGCGCGGGCGGGCCATGCCCATTGGTGTTTGACAGGCGCGGCAAATGTGATCACAAATGCATATGGCAGAAAAATTGCAAGACAGCTATCTGGCCGCACATGACCAGCTTTACCGCACATTGCGCATGCGGATCATGTACGGCGAAATGCGCCCGGGGCAGGCGATAACCCTGCGGGGCGTGGCCGAGGAATTCGGAGTCTCTGTGACCCCGGTGCGCGAGGCGTTGAAGCGGCTGGCGGCAGAGGGGGCTCTGAGCATTTCTGTGAGCGGGCGGTTCCAAACCCCGGCTCTGACCAATGACCGGATTGAGGAGCTTGCTGCTCTGCGGGCGTTGATCGAGGTGGAATTGGCCACACGGGCCTTGCCGCGGGCGCATATGGCGCTGGTTGAGCGGTTACAAACGATAAATAACGCCATTTCTGTGGCTGTGGCGAAGGCGGATGCTGTCACTTACATACGAACAAATCTCGAGTTTCACCGCACGCTCTACTTGCGGGCCCAGGCTCCGGCGATGCTGGCAACGGTCGAGACAGTGTGGCTGCAAATGGGCCCAACGATGCGGGCGCTCTATGGCCGGTTGCAACGCAAGGATCCGCCAATGCATCACCGCTTGATTCTTGCGGCTTTGAAAGCTGGCGATGAACCGGGCCTTCGGGTGGCTGTGCGGGCGGATGTCACCCAGGGGCTGCGCATGTTGGCGCGCTGAGACCTGCACCCATGGGCGCAGGCCTGAAAATACGATAAATTGTGTGACGGCGGCGGGCTGGCTCAGCTGTGAATTGCCCCATCGCCACAGGCCAAAGCCGCCTCGCGCACGGCTTCGGAATAGGTCGGATGGGCGTGGCAGGTACGCGCCAGATCTTCAGCGGCGGCGCCAAATTCCATTGCCACGCAGACCTCATGGATCAGATCTCCCGCCATTGGGCCGATGATATGCGCGCCAAGAATGCGATCGGTTGTTGCGTCTGCTAGGATTTTCACAAAGCCATCAGCCGCAAAATTCGCTTTTGCGCGGCCATTGCCCATGAAGGAAAACTTGCCGGCCTTGTAAGCGCGGCCTGCCTCTTTCAGTTGCTCTTCTGTTTGGCCAACGGTGGCGACCTCTGGATGCGTGTAGATCACACCGGGGATTACATCATAGTTCACATGGCCTGCTTGCCCTGCCAAGATTTCCGCCACGGCCATGCCTTCATCTTCGGCCTTATGGGCCAGCATGGGGCCAGTGATGGCGTCGCCAATGGCATAAATGCCGGGAACAGAGGTTGCATAATGGGCATCGGTTTGGATTTGACCGCGCGCGGTGAGGGTGACGCCAAGCGCGTCCAATCCGAGGCCGTCGACGTAGGGTCGCCGGCCCGTGGCGACAAGCACCACATCCGCCTCCAGCTCATGCGTGGTGTCTTTTTTGCGTTTGACATAGCTCACAGTGGCTTTGCCTTTTTTCACTGCAACGGATTGCACGGCTGCGCCCATGGTGAACTTGAGGCCTTGTTTCTTGAGAATCCTGAGGAAGGTTTTTTGCACCTCACCGTCCATACCGGGGGTGATGTCGTCCAAAAATTCTATCACCTCAACCTCGGTGCCCAGGCGCGCATAGACAGATCCCAATTCCAATCCAATAACACCAGCGCCGATCACCACCATTTTGCTCGGAATTTTGTCCAACGCCAGGGCACCTGTTGATGTCACAACGGTTTTCTCATCAATTTCAATTCCGGGCAGGCTGGAGGGTTCAGAGCCAGAAGCGATGATGATGTGTTTGGCCTGATGGATGTCATTACCAACTTTGACCTGACCGGCCGCAGGAATGCTGCCCCAGCCTTTCAGCCAGTCAATTTTGTTTTTCTTGAATAGAAACTCAATGCCCTTGGTATTGCCGTCAATCACCTCGGTTTTATACCCCTGCATCTTCGCCCAATCGACCTTGGGATCTTCGGCAATCAAACCCATTTTGGCAAAATTATGTTGCGCTTCATGCAATTGGTGGCTGGCATGTAGCAGGGCTTTGGAGGGGATACAGCCGACATTCAGGCAGGTCCCCCCAAGCGTGTCACGCCCCTCGACACAGGCGGTTTTGAGACCGAGCTGGGCGCAGCGAATAGCGCTGACATAGCCACCGGGGCCGGAGCCAATCACAATTACATCATAAGAAGCCATAAGAAAGGTCCTTTATTTTCAGGGCGGGCCCGGGAGCCCATGGTTGTATTTCTGTCCCAACCTCAACCTAAGTGAGGCCGGGCAAAGATCATAACGGACAAATGTCCAAAATGAACACTATGGCCACCGCCGGTGACGTTGGATCTCTGCCGGATTAGAGATCCATCAATAGGCGGCGCGGGTCTTCTAAGGCTTCTTTGACGCGCACGAGGAAGGTGACGGCGCCCTTGCCGTCCACGACCCGGTGATCATAGCTCAAAGCCAGATACATCATGGGGCGAATAACCACCTCACCGTTGATCGCCATCGGACGGTCTTGGATCTTATGCATGCCCAATATGCCCGATTGCGGTGGGTTGAGAATAGGCGAAGACATCAGCGAGCCGTAGACACCACCGTTGGAGATGGTGAAGGTGCCGCCCTGCATTTCCGCCATGGACAATTTACCATCACGCGCGCGGGCGCCTTTTTCTGCAATGGCTTTTTCGATCTCGGCAAAGGACAAGGAATCCGCATCACGGATCACCGGAACCACCAATCCGGTTGGCGTGCCCGCTGCGATGCCCATGTGGACGAAATTTTTATACACGATATCTGTGCCATCAATTTCTGAGTTGACCTCTGGCACCTCGCGCAGCGCATGGCAGCAGGCCACTGTGAAAAAAGACATAAAGCCCAGTTTCACGCCATGTTTTTTTAAAAACAAATCTTTATATTCACTACGCAGGGCCATGACCTCTGTCATGTCGACTTCATTGTATGTGGTCAACATGGCCGCTGTGTTCTGGCTGTCCTTGAGACGCCGCGCAATGGTTTGGCGCAGGCGTGTCATCTTCACGCGCTCTTCGCGCGCGGCATCATCTGCAGGAACCGCCGCACGAATGGGCGTGGCTGGCGGGATCGGAGCGGCCTGGGGCGCGGCTGCGGCGAGGGCTTTTTGAACGTCTTGTTTCATCACACGGTTATCTTTGCCTGTTGCGGTCACATCATTTCGGTTGAGGCCGGCCTCGGACATGAGCTTTTTCGCTGACGGGGCATCTTCGACATCATGGCTTTTTGCAGCGGCGGTGGTGGCGGCCTTCGCTGGGGCTGGATTGCTGGAGATGTCCCCGCCAATCACAGCCAATTGTCCGCCCGCTTGCACGGTGCTGCCTTCGGCGGCAAGGATTTGCCCCAAAACACCGGCGGCCGGTGCGGGCACTTCCACACTCACCTTATCGGTTTCCAATTCACAGAGCATTTCATCCTGCGCCACCGTATCGCCTGGCTTTTTGTACCAGGTCGAGACTGTGGCCTCCGTGACAGATTCGCCCAAGACCGGTACCATCACTGCGACGGTTTGCGCCGCCGGCGCAGGTGCACTCTTGGCGGCTGTCGCCGTGGCCGTGGCTGCGGCGGGTCCAGAGGCTGCGGCACCCTCGTTGATTTGTGCCAATAGCGCTTCGGTGCTGACGGTGGCGCCTTCCGCGGCAACGATTTCCGCCAATGTGCCAGCCACGGGGCTGGGCACTTCAACGGTGACCTTGTCAGTTTCCAGCTCACAGAGCATATCGTCCACGGCAACTTGATCGCCAGGTTTTTTGAACCAGGTCGCGACAGTGGCCTCGGTCACAGATTCGCCCAAAGTGGGAACACGAACTTCGGTGGCCATGATTTTATCCTTTCAACGTAAGCGCTTCATCGACGAGCGCGGCTTGTTGTGATTTGTGTATAGAGGCAAGCCCGGTTGCAGGGGAGGCCGAGGTGGCCCGTCCGACATAGGCCGGGCGGCTGTATTTGGCACCAATGCGCGTGAGGACCCATTCGATATTTGGCTCAATAAAGGTCCAGGCGCCCTGGTTTTTCGGCTCTTCCTGGCACCAGACGATTTCTGCCTGTTTGAAGCGTTCCAATTCGTTGACCATTGAGATGGCGGGGAAAGGGTAGAATTGCTCGACCCGCAGCAGATAGATATCCTCAATGCCTCGTGCGTCGCGTTCTTCGAGCAGATCGTAATAGACTTTGCCCGAACAGATCACCACACGTTTGATCTTTTTATCCGCAACCAACTTTGTCTCGGAATTGCCATATTGTGCATCATCCCACAGCACCCGGTGAAAGCTGGATCCGGTGGTGAATTCTGCGCGCTTTGACACTGCCATCTTGTGACGCAACAGAGATTTTGGCGTCATGAGAACCAAGGGTTTTCGGAAGGTGCGGTGAATTTGGCGGCGCAAGATATGGAAATAATTGGCCGGGGTGGTGCAATTGGCGACGATCCAATTGTCATGGCCGCACATTTGCAAAAAGCGCTCTAGGCGGGCGGAGCTGTGCTCTGGGCCTTGGCCTTCAAACCCATGGGGCAGCAGCATCGTGAGACCGGACATGCGCAGCCACTTGCTTTCCCCGCTGGAGATGAATTGATCAAACATGATCTGCGCGCCATTGGCAAAATCGCCAAATTGCGCTTCCCACATGACCAAAGCATTGGGCTCGGCCAAGCTGTAACCATATTCAAAGCCCAAGACCGCATATTCGGAAAGCATCGAATCGATGACCTCATACTGGCCCTGTCCTTCACGGATATTGTTGAGCGGGTAATAGCGCTCCTCGGTATCCTGATTGACCAGGCCAGAATGGCGGTGGCTAAAGGTGCCGCGTGTACTATCTTGCCCGGCGAGCCGCACTGGATGGCCCTCTGTCAGCAAGGAGCCAAAGGCCAAAGCCTCGCCTGTGGCCCAATCAATCCCTTCGCCGCTGCTCAGCGCTTTGGATTTGGCATCCAGCATACGCTGCACGGTTTTATGGATTGGAAAGCCTTCGGGCACCTGGCAAAGAGTGCGGGACACGTCGTCAAAAGTCTCTTCGGACATGGCTGTGGCGCCGCGTTGGTATTCTTCACCGTGGCGGTTCATTTTCGACCAGCGCCCATCGAGCCAATCGGCCTTATTGGGCTTATAGTCCTTACCCGCTTCAAATTCCGCATTCAAAAATGATTGAAAGCTGGCCTTCATATCTTCGATTTCGCCCTCTGGGATCAAGCCATCACGCACCAGCCGCTCTGTGTAGAGGGTGAGGGTGGTTTTCTGCGTTTTGATCTTTTTGTACATCAGCGGATTGGTAAACATCGGCTCATCGCCTTCGTTATGACCAAAGCGGCGATAGCAAATAATATCGACAACCACGTCTTTTTTGAATTTTTGACGAAATTCCGTGGCGACGCGGGCGGCATGGACCACGGCCTCTGGATCATCGCCATTGACGTGGAAAATAGGTGCTTCGACCATCAGAGCAATGTCAGTGGGATAGGGAGAGGAGCGGCTGAAATGCGGCGCGGTGGTGAACCCGATTTGGTTGTTCACCACGATGTGCATGGTGCCGCCGGTTTTATGCCCTTTCAGGCCCGACAGTCCAAACCCTTCGGCCACAACACCCTGACCGGCAAAGGCGGCATCCCCATGCAGCAGGATCGGCAGAACGCTGGTACGCTCTGTGTCGTGATTTTGATCTTGTTTCGCACGCGCTTTGCCCAAGACCACCGGATTGACGGCCTCAAGGTGGCTGGGGTTGGCGGTGAGCGACAAATGCACGGAGTTGCCATCAAATTCACGATCAGAGGAGGCGCCGAGGTGGTATTTCACATCGCCCGATCCATCCACATCCTCAGGCTTGAACGAGCCGCCTTGGAATTCGTTAAAGATCGCCCGGTAGGGTTTGGCCATTACATTGGCCAGCACCGACAGGCGGCCCCGGTGGGGCATGCCAATGATGATGTCTCTCACGCCAAGGGCGCCGCCACGTTTGATGATTTGCTCCATCGCTGGAATGAGGCTTTCGCCGCCATCAAGCCCAAAGCGTTTGGTGCCCATGTATTTGACATGGAGGAATTTTTCGAAGCCTTCCGCCTCCACCAATTTGTTGAGAATCGCCTTGCGACCCTCGCGGGTGAAGCTGATTTCTTTGCCGTAACCTTCAATGCGCTCTTTGAGCCAGGAGGATTCTTCGGGGTCAGAAATATGCATATATTGCAGGGCGAAAGTGCCACAATAGGTGCGGCGAACAATTTCCAAAATCTCACGCATAGAGGCGAATTGCAGCCCCAAAACATTATCGAGAAAGATTGGCCGGTCCATATCGGCCTCGGTGAAACCATAGCTGGCTGGATCCAATTCGGGGCGGGGGTCATCTTCGCGCATGCCCAAAGGATCCAGATCCGCCGCCAAATGGCCGCGAATACGGTAGGCACGGATCAGCATCAGGGCGCGCAGACCGTCGAGCACTGCGCGTTTGAGTTGCTCCTCATTTAATGACACGCCCGTTTCAGCGGCCTTATTGCTGATTTTCTTGCCCGCATCGCGCGCCTCGGCTGCCGCTGGGTATTCGCCGGTAAAGGCGGATGTGAGATCATCCATTGGCATGGGCGGCCAATCGCTGCGTGCCCAAGAGGGGCCTGAGGCTTTGGCGCGCACATCCCTGTCTTCATCGCCCATTGCCGCAAAGAAATCAGCCCATTGCGCGTCAACTGACACCGGGTCGGCGCTGTAGCGGGCGTGCATTTGCTCGAGATATTCCGCGTTATGGCCCTGCATGAAGCTTGAGGCATGGAATTGATCGTTTGCAGACTGATCGGTCATAGGATGACACCTTGGTAAGGAACAAAAAGAGGGTTTGAACGTGTCACGGCAAGGAGGGCCCTGGGCCTTTCCTTGCCGCCTTTGGTGAGCTCAAGCGCGGGGCGTGATCGTCCAACATCAAATTTGAGTTTAAGCGTCATACCCGCCGCTCCCATATTACGCGTCGATCGCGGCCAAAACAGCTTCGCCAAGGCTGGCGGGGCTCTCTGCGACGACAATACCTGCCATTTTCATGGCTTCGATCTTATCTTCTGCGCCGCCTTTGCCGCCGGCGACAATCGCGCCCGCGTGGCCCATTCTGCGGCCTGCGGGAGCTGTACGGCCAGCAATGAAGCCTGCGACGGGTTTCCAGCGGCCTTTTTTCTTTTCATCAGCCAGGAATTGTGCGGCTTCCTCTTCAGCTGAGCCGCCAATTTCGCCGATCATGATGATGGATTGGGTTTCGTCATCTGCGAGGAACCACTCGAGCACATCGATATGCTCTGTGCCTTTGATGGGATCGCCGCCGATGCCGACGCAGGTGGATTGGCCCAAACCGACATCCGTGGTTTGCTTCACAGCTTCATAGGTCAAAGTGCCTGAGCGGGAGACCACGCCGACAGAGCCGCGGCGGTGAATATGGCCGGGCATAATGCCGATTTTGCAGGCGTCGGGTGTGATCACCCCAGGGCAGTTGGGTCCGATTAACCGGCTTGAGGAGCCTTCAAGCGCCCGCTTGACGCGCATCATGTCCAAGACGGGAATGCCTTCTGTGATGCAGACGATGACTTCCATTTGCGCGTCAATTGCTTCGAGAATGGAGTCCGCGGCAAAGGGGGGCGGGACATAGATGACGGAGGCATTGGCTTCAGTGACCGATTTGGCCTCATGCACAGAGTTAAAAACCGGCAGATTTAAATGGGTTTGCCCGCCCTTGCCGGGGGTGACCCCACCGACCATTTTCGTGCCATAGGCAATGGCTTGTTCTGAGTGAAATGTGCCTTGGCTGCCGGTGAATCCCTGGCAGATGACTTTGGTGTTTTCGTCGATAAGTACGGCCATTCGGCGCTCCTCGTTCGTATGTTGGCAGCGGCACCTTGGGCCGGCTGCAAAATTCCAATTCAGCGGTCGCAGGGCCGCGTTACAGCGCCTTTACAGCAGCAACGATTTTCTCGGCGCCATCGCGAAGATTGTCGGCTGCGATCACATTTAGGCCACTTTCGGTGATGATCCGCTTGCCTTCATCGACATTGGTGCCTTCCAAACGAACGACCAACGGCACGGAAAGCCCCACTTCTTTCACCGCAGAGACCACCCCATCAGCGATCACGTCACAGCGCATGATCCCGCCGAAGATATTGACCAAAATACCTTTGACCTGCGGATCGGAGGTGATGATCTTGAAGGCTTCGGTCACTTTTTCCTTTGTGGCGCCGCCACCGACATCCAAGAAGTTCGCCGGTTCAGCACCATAGAGTTTGATAATGTCCATCGTGGCCATGGCCAGACCCGCACCGTTGACCATGCAACCGATTTCGCCATCCAAGGCGATATAGTTCAGGTCATATTTCGACGCTTCCAGTTCACGGGCATCCTCCTCGGTGGTGTCGCGCAGCTCAGCGATATCTGCATGGCGGTACACCGCATTGCCATCGAAGCCAATTTTAGCATCTAAGACCTTCAAATCCCCACCGTCGGTGATGATCAAAGGGTTGATTTCCAGCATTTCCATGTCTTTTTCGACAAAGGCTTTGTAGAGCTGGCCCATGAGTTTAACGCATTGCTTGATCTGCGCGCCCTTGAGGCCCAGAGAAAAGGCGATGCGGCGGCCATGAAAGCCTTGATATCCAGTGGCGGGATCAACGGAGAAGGAGAGAATTTTTTCCGGTGTCGCCTCTGCCACCTCTTCAATGTCCATCCCGCCCTCGGTGGAGGCCACAAAGGAGATGCGGCTTGTCTGACGGTCCACTAGGATCGCGAGATAGAATTCTTTTTCAATGCCGGAGCCATCTTCGATATAAATTCGGTTGACCAATTTCCCCGCAGGGCCAGTTTGCTTGGTCACAAGTGTCCGGCCCAGCATGGCTTTGGCTTCTTTTTCCGCTTCATCGACCGACCGCGCAAGGCGCACACCACCGGCAGCGCCGGCGTCAGCTTCGATAAAGCTGCCTTTTCCGCGCCCACCGGCGTGGATTTGAGCTTTCACAACCCACAAGGGCCCATCCATTTCGGACGCTGCCGCTTTGGCGGCATCGGCGCTGAGGACTATGCGCCCGTCGCTGACGGGTGCGCCGTAGCTGCGCAAAAGGGCTTTGGCTTGATATTCATGAATATTCATAGAGCTGATCCTGCAATTTATTCCTTACCGCATGTAAAACACATAAGTCGTGGCGATATAGTAAATTTTTTCAGAAAAGCTGTTTTTCGTACATTTGTGATCACAGAAAAAAAATCTGTGATCACAAAAGGGAGGTCAAACCCGGTTTATGCGCCAAATCAACGGGGTGGCGCAGCGCTTTGATGGCTAAAAGAAGGCCTGCAAGCCCGTTTGCGCCCGCCCAAGGATCAAAGCATGCACGTCATGCGTCCCCTCATATGTGTTGACCGTTTCAAGATTGGCCGCATGGCGCATGATCTGGAAACCCTCAGCAATGCCATTGCCCCCATGCATGTCTCGGCTAACCCGGGCGATGTCCAAAGCTTTGCCGCAATTGTTGCGTTTCATCAGGCTGATGAGCTCTGGGCTGGCCGTGCCGTCGTCCATCATCTGACCCAATCGGAAGGCCGATTGCAGACCCAGAGAAATTTCGGTTTGCATATCGGCCAGCTTTTTCTGGAACAGTTGGGTTTGCGCCAGAGGCTTGTTGAATTGCTTTCTGTCCAGACCATATTGCAATGCGGCGTGCCAACAAAACTCTGCTGCGCCCATAACACCCCAGGCTATGCCATAGCGGGCTCGGTTGAGACAGCCAAAGGGCCCTTTGAGCCCTTCCACATTCGGCAAAAGCGCGTCTTCGCCCACCTCGACACCATCCATTACGATTTCCCCAGTAACCGAGGCGCGCAGGGAGAGCTTGCCGCCAATTTTTGGCGCCGATAACCCGCTCATACCTTTTTCCAATATGAACCCGCGGATTTTTCCACCATGTTCTTCTGATTTGGCCCAAACCACAAAGACATCCGCAATCGGCGCATTGGAAATCCACATCTTGGATCCGGTCAGCTTATATCCCGTTGCGGTTTTCTCAGCGCGGGTTTTCATCCCGGCGGGATCTGATCCAGCATCCGGCTCGGTCAAACCAAAGCAGCCGATCAAAGCGCCAGAGCATAGCCCAGGCAGGAACTTTTGCCGTTGCGCCTCACTGCCGTAGGCGTGGATGGGGTAGATGACCAAAGAGGATTGCACGGACATCATCGAGCGATAGCCGCTGTCGACCCGCTCGACCTCCCGCGCGATCAAACCATAGGCCGTATATGAGGCGCCAAGGCCGCCGTATTCCTCAGGAATAGTGGCCCCGAGCAGCCCGGCTTCGCCCATTTTGGGGAATAGGCCAGGATTGACTGTAGCCTCGCGGTAGGCATCAATAATCAAAGGTTGCAACTCATTTTGGGCAAACTGTGCCGCCGCATCGCGCAACATGCGATCATCTTCGGTCAGCTGAGTGTCCAGTAAAAACGGGTCGGGCCAATTAAAATCTGCCAATTGTGGTTTGAGGTCCGCCATGGTGAATGCTCCTAATAGGTTTGCGCAAATTTGATCCAACGGCCGCGGGAGTACAACCCCTCATGAGGCAAAGGACCTGCGGCAAATGGTAGAAACAGAAAAACCCGAAGCCTGCGCTCCGGGTTTTCAATGCTCTAAGTGTTTGAGACTATTTTGGCAGGGGGCCAACCAGCATGATCATCTGGCGACCTTCCATTTTTGGCATATTTTCAACCCGGCCGATTTCCTTGGTATCTTCAGCAACGCGCAGCAACAAATCGCGACCCAATTCTTGGTGTGCCATCTCGCGGCCCTTAAAGCGCAGGGTTATTTTAACCTTGTCGCCATTTTCCAAAAACTTAAACACATTGCGCATTTTGACTTCATAGTCATGCTTATCTGTGTTCGGTCGGAACTTGACCTCTTTAATTTCAATGATCTTTTGTTTCTTGCGCGCTTCGGCTTCTTTCTTTTGGGATTCATATTTGAATTTCCCAAAATCCATAATCTTGCAAACAGGTGGATTGGCATTTGGTGAAATTTCCACCAAGTCCAATCCGGCGTCTTCTGCCATGATTAAAGCGCGTTCTGGCGTGACCACGCCAATGTTTTCGCCATTTTCGTCAATCAAGCGAAGTTCGCTCCCACGAATGCGTTCGTTGATGCGAGGGCCGGTTTCGCGCTGCGGAGGCGCGTTGTGAGGTCTGCGGGCTATAGCTATCGTCCTTTTGTGGATAAATTAACGTCGCCTATCTAGCCGCGTGGCCACATAGTTTCAAGGCGTATCTTCATGGGCGGGCGAGTGCCTATCCGACGAAGGCTTTCTCGATCACATAGTCGCCCGGATCGGAATTGGCCCCCTCGCGAAGGCCATAGGCCTCAAGAATGCGTTTCATATCCGTGTTCAACCCCATGGAGCCGCAGACCATCGCGCGGTCATTTTCCGCGTTGAAATCTGCTATTCTCAGATCAGCGAAGAGAGTGCCATCTTCCAACAAGGTGGTGATACGGCCCATCTTAGCAGAGGGCTCGCGCGTGGTGGTGGGGTAATAGATCAGCTTGGATTGTGCCTCTTCGCCGACCAAAATATCGTTTTTCGTCTCCTCAACCAGCTCTTGCCCGAACTTGAGCTCCGCCAGATCTCGGCAGCTGTGGGTTAAAATCACCTGTTCAAAACGCTCATAGGTTTCCGGCTCGCGCAGGAGCGAGGCAAAGGGGGCGATTCCGGTGCCGGTCGAAAAGAACCAGATGCGTTTGGCCGGGGTGAGGGCGTCATGCACCAATGTGCCGACCGGTTTGGGCCGCAAGATCACTTGATCGCCTGGTTTGATGTGCTGCAACTTGCGGGTTAGCGGACCGTCTTTGACCTTGATGGAATAGAATTGCAAAGTGTCATCCCAGGCCGGTGAGGCAATGGAATAGGCGCGCAGCAGCGGCTTTTGCTTGCCCGTCACAGGATCAGGGTCGCTCATCAAACCAATCATCACGAACTCACCAGAGCGGAACCGCAATGAGGCTGGCCGGGTGACGCGGAAGCGAAACAGGCTGTCGGTGTAATGTTCAACCTCTGTGACGGTTTGGGCGTCAGGCAGGGTCACGGGTGTTGCTGTCGTCAGTGTCACGGTGCTTTGCTCGGTCATTTAGGATCCTTGTTGGTCTAGTCTTTCAAAGGCAGAAGTTCAATTGCGGCTTTTCGACATTATGTTGCGATGCGCCCGTAGGGCGGCGCAGGCGTGATTGGTAATCATGGGCGCGCCAGTCGGCGCGGGCCAGCCATTGGGATTCTGGCTGCCGCGCGGCCAAGTCTTGCGGAATTTCGACATCATCAAAGCCAGAGCGCCGCGCCATAGCGTATTGATCGGCCAGCACATAGCCGGCGAGCCTGAGATGGCCGTGATAGCCGCATTGCCGCAGCCTTGCGGCCAGGGTAAAGCCGCGCCCATCGGCAAAGCTGTCGAGCGTGATGCGAATACAGCTGCGCTGGAGCAACTCCGATGTGATTTCCTCTGGATCAAAGTCAGATCGTAAATCGGTCGCAATTCTGCGGGTATTTTGCGGCGCAAAGCCATGGTCATTCACGATAACAGTCATGGGATCCTCATGCATTTCTGGGCTTTACCGGCAAATGAATGCCACATTCGGTTTTGGATTGCCCAGGCCAGCGGCCCGCGCGGTCATCCATGCCGGGGCGGGCGCGAAAGGTACAAGGGGCACAGCCAATAGAGGGGTAGCCATTATCGGTCAACGGATGCCGGGGCAGGTTATGGGTCTCAAAATAGGCATTGATATCATCTTTACTCCAATGCGCGAGGGGGTTGAGCTTGAGCCGCCCTGTCTCATCAGCCTCCCAAATCGCCATGTCAGTGCGGGTGGCGGATTGATGTCGCTTGCGGCCCGTGATCCATGCTGAAAACGGTGTCAGCGCTTGTTGTAGCGGTTCCACCTTACGCAGGGTGCAGCAGGCATCGGTATTTGATTGATGCAGCAGGCCTTCGTTGTCTTGCAAAAACACTCGGCCGGGATCTGGTGAGATATGTGTTACATTCTCAAGGCCAAGGTGTTTTGTCAGACTTTTTTGATAGGTTAACGTGGCGCGAAATAGCATCATGGTGTCGATGAAGAGCACTGGGGTTTTGGTTGCGGTTTGTGCCACCATATGAAGCAACACCGCTGACTCTGCGCCAAATGAGCTGACCAAAGCAATTTTTTGATCCAAAAGGGCAAGCGCGGGCTTTAAAATATCTTGCGGCTGCCTGCCTGCATCGCGGCGGTTGAGCATAGCGAGCCGGGCCTCTAGGGGCATGTCATTGAGGTAGGGCATGGCTTAGGCTGCCTTTCTTGATTGTGGGTATAACAGGGCTTTGAAGGGCGCCAATCCCAGCCGGCGATAGGCCTCCAAAAAGCTCTCGTCCCGGTCAAGGCGCAGCTGCAGATAGCCAAGCAGTAAGCGCTCGATTGCCGGGACTATCTCATCGGCGCCAAAGCCAGGGCCCGCACGGGTTCCAATCTCCGCCTCAGCCCCCCCATCGCCGCCAAGTGTGATTTGATAGCTTTCAACTCCGGCTTTCTCGAGACCTAAAATCCCGATATGCCCGACATGGTGATGGCCGCAGGCGTTGATGCAGCCTGAGATTTTGAGTTTCAATGGCCCAATGTCATGCTCCAGCTTGAGCTCTTGAAAGCGTGTCGCGATCTGCTGGGCCACCGGAATGGAGCGGGCAGTCGCCAAGGCGCAGTAATCCATGCCCGGGCAGGCGATGATGTCTGAGATCAACCCGATATTGGCAGCCGCCAAATCCGCTTGGCGCAGCGCTTGGAACACTTGGGGTAAGTCAGCACGTTGCACATGAGGCAAAATGACATTTTGCTCGTGGGAGATGCGCAATTCGTCATGGCCAAAATTGCGCGCAATTTTTGCCAAGGCGCACATTTGATCTGCGCTTGCGTCCCCAGGTGTAGCGCCGGGTTTTTTTAAACTCACAGAGACGATCGCATATCCGGGCAGCTTATGAGCGCTGATATTCGTGTCCAGCCAGGCGCGGAACGCAGGGCTTTGCGCCGGGGCGCTATCTGCCTCAGCTTGTGCGCTTGAGGATTTAAATTTTGGCGGAGCGAAATGCTGCTCAATATCTTTGAGGAGCTGCAAATCCGCACCCGCAAACCGAGGTTTAATCTTGGCAAACTGCGCCTCGACCCGCTGTTTGATGTGCTCTATTCCATGCTCATGGGTGGTGATTTTTATCCGGGCTTTATATTTATTGTCCCGCCGGCCCAGCAGGTTATAGGTGCTGACCACGGCCTCCAAATAAGGCAACAGATCGTCGAGAGCTACGAAAGGCGAGAGGGTTTTGCCAATCATGGGCGTGCGTCCCAAGCCCCCGCCGACAATCACCTCAAACCCGCGCAGCCCATTCTGCTCGGTCATGCGCAAGCCGATGTCATGCGCCCGCGTTACGGCGCGGTCATTGGGGCTGCCGGTGACTGCAATCTTGAATTTGCGCGGCAAAAATTGAAACTCGGGATGATCGGTCGACCATTGTCGGATCAGCTCGGCGATGGGGCGGGGGTCGGCAAGCTCATCGGCTGCTGCCCCGGCGAAATGATCCGCTGTGACATTGCGCACAGTGTTGCCACTGGTCTGGATAGCGTGCATCTCCACGTCAGCCAAAGCCTGCAATATATCGGGCACATCTTCGAGTTTTGGCCAGTTAAATTGGATGTTTTGCCGTGTGGTGAAATGGCCATAGCCTTTGTCCCAACGCTCGGCAATCATCGCAAGTTGGTGCATTTGGCGGCTGTTGAGGGTGCCATAGGGAATGGCGACGCGCAGCATGTAGGCATGCAACTGCAAATATAATCCGTTCATCAGGCGGAGCGGTTTGAACTCCTCCTCTGTGAGGCTGCCGTCCAGACGGCGGGCGACTTGCGCGCGAAACTGCGCCACGCGCTCTGCTATGAATTCATGATCAAAACGAGAATATTGATACATCCTAAAGCTCCTGTTTGCCGTGACGATAATTGGACGGGCCGGCGGCGCGAAATCTCTCTCGAAAATGGCTGGCCTTCGGGCCATCGCGCTCGTCGATCACGTCGCTCAGATAGGCGCCGACAACGGTATCGGGTTGCCCTTGGGCGAAGGCGAGGCTTGCTATGGCCAAATCATTGTCTTTGATCACTGACGCCTTCGCCAATTCTGGGGTCCAGCTGTGCGGGAAGCGTAGGTACAAGACTTCTCCCGATCTTAAATCATTGGCGGTGACGACTTTCGAGATTGCCGTTACAGACATAGATCCGCCTCCTGGTTTTGAAAAATTTGTGCCGCAGCCGTCCGGGGCGAAATTCCGTAAAGCAGCACCACCGGTCCTGACATGGCGTGAAGCGCCTCCGTTAGGGCGTTAAGCGGGGCGGCCCGAATGACTTCGTCGGCGCGTGAGCTGTTTTCGATAATGCTCACAGGCGTGAGCGGATCAGCGCCATGCATCAGCAAGCGCCCTTGAATAAATCTTGCGGCTGTCTTGCCCATATAAATGGCCGCAACAGCGCCCGGCTTGGCCAAGCCGCGCCAATCTTGCTCGGCATAGCCGACCATATCGTGCCCCGTGATCAGCCTCAGCTGGGAGTTGCGCCCGCGCCGGGTCAAGCTGCGTCCCGATGCAGCGGCGGCGGAGGAGGCTGAGGTGATGCCCGGAACAATGCTGTAGGAGATATCATGGGCGGCAATCGCGTCTAATTCCTCGTCCAAGCGACCAAAAACCGTGGGATCGCCAGATTTTAGGCGAATGAGCTGTGCGCCCTGCGCCGCGTGGTGGATCATCAATTGATTGATATCGTCCTGCGCCATAGCCGGGCCAAACCCAGTTTTGCCAACGTCGATCATCGTGGCCTCACGACGGGCCAGCTCTAAGATGCGCCGATCCACCAGCCGATCGTGCAAGATCACATCGGCCTCATGTAATAAGACGCGGGCCTTATGGGTCAGAAGGGTGGGATCACCCGGGCCAGCACCGACAAAATCCACATGACCTTGCTTTGGGCGCGCGTCTTGATACTCCGCAAGCAAGTCATGCAAAGCCTGCCTGGCCCCCTGAGCCCCTCGAGCGCCATAGGCGCCGGGGCCTTTGGAAAAATAATAGCTGCTCCAAAAATCTCGGCGAATGCGCCCCAAGGGCAGCGCTTGGGCCAATGACCGGAAGGTTTGGCCAATACGCGCCAATGCGCCAAGGTTTTGCGGTAAACGCTCCTCCATGTGGCGTTTAATGGCTCTTGCAACCACGGGCGCGGTGCCCTCGGTTCCGATGGCCACGGTCACCGGATCGCGGTCCACGATGGCGGGGGTAATAAATTGTGACTGCTGTAGGTTATCAACCCAATTGAACAATGTTCCGGCGGATTGCGCGACCTTTTGGGTCTGTAAATCGCAACTGTCATCTTCGCTTGCCGCATAGATGAGTTGCGCTTGGCGCGCTTGGTCAAGGGTGAGGGGCCCCTTCGAAGTTTTCAACAGACCATCTTGTTCCCAACTTTGTATTTGCGCCGATGGGGCGGGGTCATAAACTGTGATCTTGGCTTCGGTTTTAAGCAAAAGCCGCAGTTTGGCGACCGCCGCTTCGCCCCCACCGACCACGGCAATCGGCTTTTGTGCCACATCCAGAAAAATGGGAAAATATTTCATAATCTCGCCTCCATAGCGGATATAATAGAAAATTATTCTGGTATTTGCCTAGGTATCTGCGATAATAAGGATGAAATCTTCGGAAGGCTGCGCGATGCACGCGCCTGTTCTCATCAGAAAGGGAAAATCGGATGACTGTTCGTCTAGATGTGGTGGATCGCAAAATTTTATCGGAGCTGCAAAAGGATGCCAGCCGGTCCTTGGATGACATTGCCAAGACAATCGGCGCATCGAAAACCCCGGTTTGGAATAGAATCAAAAAACTGCGCGAAGCGGGGGTGATCAAGCGCACCACGGTTGAGCTAGATGCAGAGGCGCTCGGCTTTGAAGCTTGCTTTTTTGTGTTGATCCGCACGTCCGAACATGAGGCCGATTGGCAAGATCGCTTTCTGACCGCGTTGCAAAACCGTCCTGAGGTGCTCGAAGCGCATCGTTTGGCAGGGGAGATTGACTATATTTTAAAAGTTATCGTGCCCAATGCTCGGGCATATGACAATTTTTACCAAGCACTTATCTCGGAGGTGCGGGTGTTTAACGTCACAGCGCTTTTAAGTATGGAGGAGCTCAAATCTGGCGGCGGATTGAGCCTTGATTTGTAGCGATTGTCGCATTGTTTATCCGGCGGGTGTTTTTGCCAAATTCTGCGGGCCATGAAAGAATTGCAAAATAATGGCCAAAAGCTCTTCGTGCCGCTTGACGCTGCCGGGCGGCTTGCTTAGAGAACCCTCAGTCCTACAAGACACACAGTTGGCGGTTGTAGCTCAGTTGGTTAGAGTACCGGCCTGTCACGCCGGGGGTCGCGGGTTCGAGCCCCGTCAACCGCGCCACTGTGAGATTGTAAAGACGGATGCGCGGTTGTAGCTCAGCTGGTTAGAGTACCGGCCTGTCACGCCGGGGGTCGCGGGTTCGAGCCCCGTCAACCGCGCCATTTTCGTCCAATATTTCAAGATCATGAAACTAGATCATATCGCTGGCCAAAGGCGTGGTGGTGGCTACCCATACAGCCTGTGCAAGATCCTTGCCCAGCTGCGAATGCCTTTATGAAAGCTCCGCAGGTCGTATTTTTCATTCGGACTGTGAATCGCGTCATTATCGCGGGCAAAGCCAATCAACATCGCATCCATCCCGAGAATCGACTTGAAATGCCCGGCGATGGGGATCGACCCGCCGCATCCAACAAAGGCGGCCGGATTGGGCCATTCGTCAGAGAGCGCCGCGCGCGCGGCATCAAAGGCCGGGTTGTCGATGGACATTTCAGATCCGGCGGAGGCGCCATGGGATTTGAAAGCGACGCTGCAATCGGCGGGCAGCAGGGCGCGTACCATAGCGCGGAAATTCTCGCGGATCACATGGGGGTCTTGCTGGCCAACCAAGCGGAAAGAGATTTTCGCATGGGCCTGGCTTGGCAAAACAGTTTTAAATCCTGCACCTGTGTAACCGCTCCAGATACCATTCACCTCGCAGGTGGGGCGTGACCAGATCATTTCCAGGGCGCTACGCCCTTGCTCGCCGGCCAGATCGGACAGATCCACCTGTCCCAAAAATCCGTCTTGGTCAAAGTTAAGCCCCTCCCATTGCGCGGCAATCTCAGGCGGCAGCTCTGGCACGCCGTCGTAAAACCCGGGGACAGTAATGCGGCCTTGGTCGTCATGCAGAGCCGCGATAATTTTTGCCAAAACCCGAGCCGGGTTCATCGCCGGCCCGCCGTACATGCCGGAGTGCAGATCCTTGGACGGGCCTGTGATGGTCAACTCCTCGCCCAAAAGCCCCCTCAGGCGGGTGACAATACCAGGGGTGTCATCGCCAAACAGTCCGGTGTCACAGATCATCGCAACATCTGCGGTTAACTCTTTTGCATTCTCACGCATGAAGGGTACCAATGAGGGAGAGCCCGATTCTTCTTCACCTTCAAAAAAGAGGCTGATTTTGCCGGGCAGGGTACCATGGACCGCCTTCCAAGCGCGGCAGGCCTCGATGAAGGTCATCAGCTGGCCCTTATCATCTGACGCGCCGCGGGCACGGATCACCGGCCCGAGATCGCCCTGTTCCAAAGTCGGCTCAAAAGGAGACCGATCCCATAGGTCAAGCGGATCCACGGGCTGTACGTCGTAATGGCCATAAAATAAAACATGTGGCCCTTCCGAGCCGGCATGGGCAATGACCATAGGGTGACCTGGTGTGGCGCGCTTGCTGGCGTCAAAGCCAATGGATTTAAGATCCTCGACCAACCAATCCGCGGCTTTGTCACAGTCTTGACCATAGGCCGGGTCCGTTGAGATGCTTGGAATGCGAAGCAAGCTGAAAAGATGCTCAGTTGTCTGGTCGATGTGCGCGTCGATGTGAGCCAAAACGGGGTCGAGCATAGCTGCGGACATGGGGCCTCCAAACAGTTTAATAAATCGAATCTCCCGCCTATTGGTTGGGTATTGGCGCGGTTAGTCAAACAAAAATACGGGGCATTTCGGATTGGTTTAGGGAGATATCAAAGCTGTTACATGCTGAAAATGTATATTTCTGAAGGAAAAAGGTGGCTAAACCTCGCTTATTGAACCAAATTATAGGCAGAAGCTCTATATTTTTTTCGCCGATATGATATTAATGTTTTATCCGTCCGGAGGCCATTGGGGGCGCCCGGAGGTAAAATGTGCAGGGCAGCTCCATGATTGGCCGTAAGTCAACACGCCTAAAGAACATTAAAAAACCGTTAAAGCTGAAAGGCTTTGACGATTTTGAGGTGACTCTTGGGGATGTGATGCGCGGGGAGCGTGCGACGCGCGGCAAGTCTCTCATGGACGTGCAACATGACCTTAGAATCAAGGCCACATATATCGCCGGAGTGGAAGATTGCGACCCTTCCGTGTTTGATACGCCGGGATTTATTGCCGGCTATGTGCGTTCCTATGCGAAATATCTTGGTATGGATCCGGACGCCGCCTTTGAAATGTTCTGTAAAGAAAGCGGATTTGAATCTATCCATGGCATGTCGGAGCGTGCGCTGCCCACGCGGCTGAGCCGCGAGGAGCGCTTGGCCGCGTCCATCACCCGCCGGCCCGCCGGTGTCATCGCCAGCACCACGCCATTTTTGCCGCCGAAAGAAAGTTTCTTTAACAGGGTCGATGTGCGGGCTTTTGTGTCTTCGGTGGTGCTGATGCTTTTGCTCGGCGGGCTGGGCTATGGGGCCTATTCGGTGGTGCAAAAAATCCAACGTGTGCAAATGGTCCCGGTTGAACAGGCCCCATTGGTGGCCTCTGATCTGGATCCTCTGCGGCCACGCGAGGCGGCCTCTCTCGGGTCTTCCGTTCAAAACGCGCAAAGCGACGATATTTATAGCCGTATCTACCAACCGCAGGCCTTGGACGTCCCCGTTGTGGTGCCGCGGGATGGACCGATCGCCAATATTGATCCAGACCAACGCGGCGCTTTCGCGGCGCAAGAGCCGCCCATGGTGACAGCTTTTGTGGATGAGAGCATTGAAGATATTCTGGCCGATATCGTCAGCCCCGCGCCAGAGCTGGAAGCTGAAGCGGCACTACAGCTGGTCGAGAGTTTTCCCGCGCCGGTGCAGCTTGTCTCGTCTCAAGGTGTTTGGCTAAGGGTCAAAGATGCCGACGGGTCGATCATTTTCGAGCGTATCATGGATGCGCATACGCCCTATGAGGTGCCGCTCAACGATCCGCCGGCGGTGATCGAGCGGGCGGGCAATGCAAGCGCGTTGTTCTTTTTGGTGAATGGCGCGCTCTATGGTCCGGCTGGGGGCAGCGGGCGTGTGGCTAAAAATATTGAACTCTCCGCGGAGAAACTGACGCAAAGCTATGAGCGTTACGCGCCGCAGGATCAGTCGCCGCTCTATAGTTTACTGCTTGAGCTTGAAACTGACCGCGTCAAACCCTAGTCATAAGGCAACAACCTTAACTCGTGAAAGTGTCGCATGTCTCTCAATCATATTCGCCCGTGGCGTAACATTTACCGCCGCAAAAGTCGGCAGATCATGGTTGGCTCGGTTCCGGTGGGTGGGGACGCGCCCATTACGGTCCAGACAATGACCAATACGTTGACCACGGATGTGGCTGCAACCGTTTCACAGATTCAGGCCTGTGCGGATGCTGGCGCGGATATTGTCCGGGTCTCTGTGCCCGACGAGGCCTCCTCCAAGGCGCTTAAAGAGATTGTGCGTGAAAGCCCGGTCCCGATCGTGGCAGACATCCATTTTCACTATAAGCGCGGCATAGAGGCCGCGGAGGCTGGCGCGGCCTGCCTGCGGATCAACCCGGGCAATATTGGCAGCCAAGAGCGCGTGCGCGAGGTGATCAAAGCGGCCCGCGATTATGGCTGCTCGATGCGGATCGGCGTGAATGCCGGCTCGCTTGAGAAACATTTGCTCGACAAATACGGTGAGCCTTGCCCGGATGCGATGGTAGAAAGCGGGCTTGAGCATATTAAAATTCTGCAAGACAATGATTTCCATGAGTTTAAAATAAGCGTCAAGGCCAGTGATGTCTTCATGGCCGCCGCGGCCTATCAAGCCTTGGCGGAGGCCACTGACGCGCCGATTCACCTTGGGATCACGGAAGCTGGTGGCCTGATGTCCGGCACAATCAAATCCGCCATTGGTTTGGGAAATCTGCTCTGGATGGGCATTGGCGATACGATCCGTGTCAGCCTCTCGGCCGATCCTGTGGAAGAGGTGAAGGTTGGCTATGATATTCTCAAATCACTTGGCCTGCGTCATCGCGGGGTGAATATCATTTCCTGCCCAAGCTGTGCTCGGCAGGGCTTTGACGTGATCAAAACCGTTGAGGCTTTGGAGCGCCGGCTTGAGCATATCAAAACGCCCATGTCGCTTTCGATCATCGGCTGCGTGGTCAATGGTCCCGGAGAGGCCTTAATGACCGATGTGGGCTTCACCGGCGGTGGGAATGGCGCGGGCATGGTCTATTTGGCGGGGCAGCAAAGCCATAAATTGTCAAATGACGAGATGGTGGAGCATATTGTCAGCCAAGTGGAAACCCGCGCGGCACAGCTCGACCTGGAAGCGGCCGCGGTGGAGAATGCAGCCAACTAAGGCGTTTTCGCCGCGTCTAAAATATCCTGCGCCCTTTGCCATGCCGCCGAGCCGCGCGGCAAGAGGTCTTCGGCCCGTTTGGCCTGTATGGCGGCATTTTGCATATTGCCTTGCAATGCATAGCGCTCTGCAATCGCCAGAACAGCCTGTCCTTGCTGGCCACTGCGGGCAAAGGCTGTGCCGATATCGCGTAAAATTCGCGCGTCTCGATTGTCGAGGTTGCGGGCCTTTTGCAAAATTTTCAGAGCTTGCGCGTTTGAAGTTTTGGTGTTTTGCGCCAGGAGCGATCGACCATAGCCCCCCAAGATAAGCGCATTGTTGGGCGCCAGCTGGGCGGCTCTGGCATAGGCTTTTGTTGCAGCCGAAAATTCGCGGCTTTCCAATAGGATTTGCCCCTGTAGCTCCCGGTAAAATGCATCGTTGGGATGGGCCTCTACCAGCTGGGCCATATTCTTTTTCGCAGTGCCTCTGCGGCCACTGCGGTGCTCGGCGATAGCTCTGCGCATCAAATCAACGTCTGAACTGCCCGTCGCGCGTCGCAAGGTCCATTGGGGCGCCCGCAGAAATCCTGATAACTTGCCTTGAATGCGTGAAAACCAATAGGCCTGTTTGGCATCTGGCCGATGTGAGGGCGCGTTTGCGGCATAGGCGTTTATGGTGCGAATGCGGTCGCGGTTGAGGGGATGGCTGCGCGTATAGGGATCTTGATGCTCCTCGCTCAGATTAGACTGACCGATGAAGAGCTCGAAGACTTCGACCATGGCGGCGGGGTCAACCTTGGCCGCATTCATGAAGCGCAATGCCGACTGATCTGCCGCGGATTCTTCAATGCGGGTATGGGCAAGCAAGACACGATTTATCGATCCAGGGGCGCCAAGGGCCAATCCGAGACCTGCATCTGTATGGCCGGCTAAAACTGCGGCGGCGGCAACCAATACGCCAAAGGAAATGGCCCTATTGGCCCGCTGAACATTGGCGAGACGTCGCGAAATATGTCCATTGCTGATATGCGCCGCCTCATGGGCGATCACCGATTGCAGCTGCGCGGCAGTTTTCAGTTGAAGCACCAATCCGGCATGTACAAAAATATGTTTGTTATCAATGATAAAAGCATTCAATCCCATGTCATTGACGATCCAAACCTTCACATCATCACTATTGAGATTTGCAGCGCGCAGGATCGGCTCGGCCAGCTGCTGCAACCCATATTCGATATCTGGATCGCGCAGCAGGCTGACACTATGGGCGGCAGAGGCGTTGAGGGCGCAAAAAATGGAGAGAAAAATTGCTTTCAAATATGTCTTGAACATGTATCGGTCCTTGGGCCATCTAATAGAGCGTTTGCGAAAGGAAAAGGCATGCCATTGTCGAAACGAAGTCAAGTTGATCCTTTCATTGTTATGGACGTAATGGAAGCGGCGCGTGCCGCTGAGGCGGAAGGTCGCCGAATTGTGCATATGGAAGTGGGGCAACCGAGCACATCTGCGCCTCTTAAGGCCCGGCAAGCTGTGGCTGCAGCGCTGCCGCATGATGCGATGGGCTATACGGTGGCCCTTGGGTTGCCGGAGTTGCGTGCGGAAATCGCAGCGCTTTATAAACGTTGGTATAATGTGGATTTGGACCCGGCGCGGGTTGTTGTCACCTCTGGCTCATCTGCAGGGTTTCTCCTGGCTTTCACAGCATTGTTCGATCCCGGCGCGCGCGTCGCGGTGGCCGCGCCCGGCTATCCGTCTTACCGGCAAATTTTAAAGGCCCTGGCGCTCACCCCAGTGGATATTCCCACCCATGCCAGCCAAGGCCATCAATTGCGGGTCGCTGATTTGCAACATCAGCAACTCGATGGGATGCTGGTGGCCTCGCCCGGCAATCCCACAGGCACGATGATTGATAAGCCAAGTTTGGCCGCTCTGGCGGATTTTGCGCAATCTCGAGACATAGGCTTCATATCCGATGAAATTTACCACGGGATTGAATATGACAAAAAAGCCGTCACGGCGCTTGAGGTCACAGATCGGGCCTATGTGATCAATTCTTTTTCGAAGTATTTCTCGATGACTGGTTGGCGGATTGGCTGGCTGGTGGTGCCGGAAGATCATCTGCGCAGTGTCGAGCGTTTGGCGCAAAATATGTTCATCTGCCCGCCGCATGTTAGTCAGCTGGCGGCTTTGGCGGCCCTGCAAAGCCACGATGAAATGCAAGAAAACCTGGCCGTCTATCGCGAGAACCGCCGCCTGATGCTGCAAGGCCTGCCTGAGGCGGGTTTGACGCAGATCGCGCCGCCAGATGGGGCTTTTTATATTTATGCAGATATCTCTGAGTTTGGCGTCGACAGTCGGACCTTTGCTGCGGAAGTCTTGCAAGAGGCGGGGGTGGCTCTTACGCCTGGGCTGGATTTCGACCCGATCCGGGGGGGGCACACAATTCGGCTGTCCTATGCACAAGCGACTGGAGAAATTATTGAGGGCCTGCGGCGTTTGAAGCAGTTTATGCAGAATCGATATGTGTGAAATTTCAGCAAGATTTGGCCTGCAAGACGGGCTTTGAGCAATTTGAGCCGCTCTGCGCTTACATTTGGCGCATTCGTGTTTTGACCTGAGCCGGCGCACCGCATATAGAGACGAAAAGACGGAGCCAAACCCCCTATGCCCAGCCTGAGCGCCCTCGGAAAATTAATCACCAAATCCTGCGCGCGCCTCGCGATTCTGTGCTTGCGCATTTTGGGGGCAATTTTTTCATCGCTGACTTTGGCTGCGGTGTTTGGCGCGGCGGTCTTAGGTGCAATTTTCCTGATCTATGGGCAAGGGTTGCCCAGTCATGATGAATTGGCCAGCTATCAGCCGAAAACAATCAGCCGGATTTACTCGGGTGAGGGGCATATCATCGATGAATTTGCGACCGAACGGCGCCTTTTTGCATCGGCCGATGAGATACCGGATTTGGTGAAGGCGGCGTTTATTTCCGCTGAGGATAAGAATTTCTATAGCCACGCGGGCTATGATCCAGCCGGGATGGCCGCAGCTCTGCGCGACGCGATCGTCTCGCGTGGGGCCAATTTGCGCGGTGCCTCGACCATCACGCAACAGGTGATGAAAAACTTCCTGCTCGATGGGTCACGCTCGGCAGAACGTAAAATTAAAGAGCTGATATTGGCCACGCGAATTGAAGGCACTTTGGATAAAGAAGGTATCCTAGAGCTTTATCTTAATGAGATTTTTTTGGGGCAAAATTCCTTTGGGGTCGCGGCGGCAGCACAGACCTATTTCAACAAACCTCTCGACGATCTTTTACCCGAGGAGGTCGCCTATTTGGCAACCTTGCCCAAGGCGCCATCAAAGTACCATCCCGTGCGCCAGCGTGAGCGGGCCATAGCCCGGCGCAATTTTGTATTGCGTGAGATGAATGAAAATGGGTTCTTGTCAGATATTGAGTATGAGATGGCCCGTAAGAAACCTCTCAAGACCGTTCAAAGTGGCGATTTTGCCAGCTTTCGCAGCAATCTGCCCGGGCGGGATTACCCCACAGATGAGATACGCCGGCAATTGACCCGCGACTTTGGCACGGCTGAATTTTTCACTGGCGGCTATTCCGTTCGGGCGACGATTGATCCGACATTGCAACAGGTGGCGGCGCAAAGCCTGCGGCTTGGGCTTGAAGATTATGACCGGGCGCAAGGCGTGTATCATGGCACAGGTCAGGTGATCGCCGCCGATCAACTGGGCGATTGGCGCGCCGCGTTGAGCAAGCTCGAAGTGCCGCGCGATATTGTGATCAATCAGCTTTGGCGTCCAGCGGTTGTGTTGGAGCTGATGAAAAGCGATGCGCGCTTGGGTATTGAAGGGATAGAGGGCGACGCTCATATCCTACCGGCCAGCGATGTGACATGGGCGAAAAAGCAAAATAGCGATGGCAGCATCAGCAAATCAGCAGCCAAGCGGGTCAAAGACTTGCTCTCCGTCGGTGACGTGATTTTGGTGTCGCCGGTTGTTAACCCAGAAGATGGGGTGTTTGTGAATTGGTCACTGCGTCAGGTGCCAAAAATCCAAGGCGGGTTTGTCGCCATGGATGTGCATACGGGCCGGGTCCTGGCGATGCAGGGTGGATTTTCCTATCAACACTCCGTGTTCAACCGCGCCACGCAGGCCAAACGTCAGCCCGGCTCTTCTTTCAAGCCTTTTGTCTATGCCGCCGCCCTCGACAGTGGCTATAGCCCAGCGACCATTGTGATTGACGCGCCGATTGAGGTCGACACGCCACAAGGCTTGTGGCGCCCCAAGAATTACTCAGATAAATTCTATGGCCCGACGCCGGTGCGCACGGGTATCGAGCAATCAAGAAATCTCATGACCGTGCGATTGGCTCAGGAATTGGGCATGCCGACGATTGCGCTTTATGCGGAGAAATTCGGGGTTTACGATAACATGAAGCCCTACCTTTCGGCCTCACTGGGGTCTGAAGAGACGACGCTTTACAAAATGGTGTCAGCCTATGCCATGTTCGCCAATGGTGGCGAGCGGGTGCAGCCCACCTTGGTTGATCGGGTGCAAGATCGGAACGGCAAAACCGTGTTTTTGCATGATCAACGCAGCTGTGACGATTGCCGAACCCCCGATCTGATGGCCGGCCGCCTGCCCAAGATCACGTCAAACCGCGAGCGGGTGATGGATCCGGTCACCGCCTATCAATTAACCGCGATGATGGAAGGGGTCGTTGAGCGTGGCACGGCCAGCCGGACGGTTAATCTTCCCGTGCCCGTGGCAGGAAAGACCGGAACCACCAATGAGGCTAAGGATGTCTGGTTCGTGGGCTTCACCAGCAATATCGCTGCGGGCTGCTATATGGGTATGGACCAGCCACAGCCTTTGGGCCGCGGCGCTGGCGGTGGCGGCATGTGTGGACCTGTGTTCAATCGCTTTATGGAAGTGGCGATTGAGCGCTATGGTGCCGGCGAATTCACCGTGCCGGACAATGGTACCTTTATCAATATCAACCGCTTTACGGGCGCGCGTTTGCAAGAGGACGCCGAGGGGGATCATGTGGTCGCTGAATTTTTCCGCGATGGAAGCGAGCCGATTTTTGGTGTGGCTTTTGACGGGGGCTTTCAGGTCAGCAGCAATATGCCCATGTTTGCGGAAGGGGAGACCGAAGAGATGCAACAGGTCATCACCTCCACCGGCAAGACAATCACTGTGGCGCCCCAGGCCTCCTTTGGCTCTTTGTCGTCCGGTGGGCTTTACTGACGAAAATCGGTTGTGGCGCTTGGCAATCGCTCCTGGCTTGGGTAGACCGATCCCAACTGAACTTCATAATCTGGTAGGTTTGATATGCGCGCGGAAATGGTCAATGTTGTGGCAGCCATCGAAAAGTCTTTGGGACTTTTGGCCAAGCGTCTAGACTACGACACCGCGCCCTATCGGTTGGAAGAATTTAACGCCATGATTGAAGACCCCAGTCTTTGGGACGATCAAGAGCGGGCGCAAAAGTTGATGCGGGATCGCCAGATCTTAGTCGATGCCATCGCGACCTATGAGGGAATCCGCCAAGATCTGTCAGACAATCTGGAAATGATTGAGCTGGGCGCTGCGGAGGATGACGAAGAGGTCGTCAAAGATGCCGAAGAGGCTCTCAAAGCACTCCGCACCACGGCCGCGGAAAAGGAGCTCGACGCGCTGCTGGACGGGGAGGCGGACAGCAATGATACCTTCCTTGAGATCAATTCTGGCGCTGGTGGGACGGAGAGTTGCGACTGGGCCTTGATGCTATCGCGCATGTATGTGCGTTGGGCGGAGAAAAAAGGGTACACGGTCGAGCTGCAATCGGAAACGGCGGGCGAGGAGGCGGGCATTAAGTCTGCGGCCTATAAGATATCGGGGCATAACGCCTATGGCTGGTTGAAGTCAGAGTCGGGCGTGCATCGCTTGGTCAGGATCAGCCCATTTGACGCCGCCGCCAAACGGCACACGTCTTTTTGCTCGGTGTGGGTCTACCCTGTTGTGGATGACAATATCGAAATTGAGGTCAACCCATCCGATATTCGCATCGACACCTATCGCAGTTCCGGGGCCGGTGGCCAGCATGTGAACACGACAGATTCTGCGGTGCGTATTACGCACCATCCCACTGGGATCGTCGTGACCAGTTCGGAAAAATCACAGCATCAGAACCGCGATATTGCGATGAAGGCCTTAAAGTCTCGCCTGTATCAAATGGAGCTGGATCGGCGCAATGCTGCGATCAATGAGGCGCATGACAACAAAGGCGACGCCGGTTGGGGCAATCAGATCCGAAGCTATGTGCTGCAACCCTATCAGATGGTCAAAGATTTGCGCACCTCCTATGAAACCTCAGACACCAAAGGGGTGTTGGATGGGGATCTCGATGGCTTGATGGCCGCGACTTTGGCGATGAATGCCTCTGGCAAATCGCGGGCGGATGCTCAGGGCGAGTAGAAAGCCGCTGACAAAAAAGGCGCGGCCAAAGCCACGCCTTTTGAACCCGAAAACGGATTGATTTATTCTTTTGCAGCGGGGGCGGCCGCGGGTTTCTTGGCCGCACCTGGATTGAGAGGATCATCTTGGCGCTGGACGGAGCCCTCAAAATGGGCGCCGCTTTCGATGGCGATGGTTTTGTGGATGATGTCGCCCTCAACCTGTGCCGTCGAGGTCAGCCGCACTTTTAGGCCACGCACCCGGCCAATCACATGGCCATTTACCACAACATCATCAGCAATGATTTCGCCTTTAACGGTCGCACCTTCCCCGATGGTTAAGAGATGGGCGCGGATGTCGCCGTCCACGCGGCCCTCAACTTGAATGTCACCGGTGGTTTTTAGGTTGCCAGTGACGTGAAGATCAGACGACAGGACCGATGCGGGCGGTTTTGCCTTCGGTGCTGCAGGTTTGAATTCTGCTGCTGGTTTGTTGATCGGCGCGGCGGGTTTTTCGGCTGCGGCGGCGTCGGGTTTCGCGGATGGGTCGTTGATTTTGCTTTTAGAAAACATCTCTTCCTGCCTTAATAAATGTCATTGGGTTTACGGCTTTACCATTCACGCGGACTTCATAGTGAAGATGGGTGCCGGTTGATCTGCCTGAGTTTCCCATATCACCGATCCTTTGTCCACGGGAAACGCGTTGGCCTTTTTTTACGCGAATTTTTGCCAAATGGGCATAGCGAGTTTCTATGCCAAATGCGTGTTTGACATAGACAACGCGGCCGTAACCGCTCCCCCATTCCGCGCGTGTAACCACCCCGTCGGCGGTGGCATAAATGGGGGTTCCGCGACTTGCAGCAAAATCAGAGCCATTGTGCATCTGCCCCCAGCGCGGACCGAAGCCGCTGGTGTAACGATGGGTAGATTTCACCGGCATATCAAAGGGCGCTTTTTCAGCTGCAATACGATAGATATTGAGTTTGTCGAGTTGAGCCAAAATGTTATTGGCCCGGTCAACGGTGGGATCAACTGTGTTGAGAGCATCGGGGGCATAGGTGATCGGGGAGAGGGCGCCACCCTGTCCCGAATAGCCGCGCCGCACTTGCTGGAGCAAGCGGTCAGTATTCAACCCAGCGTTGCGAAACATTTTGTCGAGAGGCTTCACCGAAATGCTCATCGCCTCTTCCAGCTGACGAAAAATTCGGTCGCCTTTTTCTTCGAGAAATTGAATTTCCAATTCCAAATTGGCCATTTCTTCATGTGCTTGGAAGGCGCGCCGGCGGGCGTGATCGCGTTCCACAGCCACGTCTTCCAGCGTATCGGTGACGTAATCCATTGTGCTGGCCACGGATTCTGAGGAGCTATCGTCGACAGGTTTGCCCGTGTCGTGGTCAAGCTGTGCGGCCAGTTGATCCAAGTCGCGCTGCAAAAGCTCCCGTTGGCCCATGACCCGCCGCAGCGTGGCTTGCATCACTTCCATCGCGCGGTCCAATTCGCGCCGTTGATCCTCTGATGTCAGAAGCTCAGATTGCATTTCGGACACCTGCGCGAGGGCCGTGTTGAAACGCTCCTGCGCTGTCAAAGCCTCCTGGGCGCGGGTGTCGCGCTCATTGGCGAGGGCATTCAATCGCTCTTCATAAATGGCTTGATCGCGCCGGGCTTGATCACGGAAATTGCCTGTACCAATGGTGTCGAGCAGCACGATGGCTGTTGCAACAATTGCCCATCCGATGAAAGCGGCTGATGTGACCAGAGTGAAAATTTGTGACAACGGCGTGAGGCGAATAAAGCGCGTGCCAGTTCCACTGCGCAAAAACAGCCGTTTTTCCGGCATGAGTCGTTCTAGGAATTGTTGTGAACTTAACCGAAGTGCACTGACCAAATCTCAATTCCAATCTACAAGGGGCCGCCGAGCGCGGTATCTTTGCGGACTGAATACCCAAATGACCAATCTACCGCAACGAATTTGATAGAGGCAAATCCTTTATATTCGCATAAATCGGCTTGTTTCTGCTCACAAACTCTATCGCATGGCCGGTGGTGGCGGCATTTCATCGGCGAGGGGCCAGTAAAAATCGGGTGCGATCCCTGCCTCGGCACGTTTTTCTTCGTTGAAAGGTGGTTTGAGAGGGCCATGAAAATACTGGCGCACGAGGCCATGAAACAGAGGTTTGGGGTCTAAATCGTCCCGACCGCACAGAAAATGAAACCATTTTGAGCCATAGGCCACATGGGCGACTTCTTCGGCATAGATGACATTGAGCGCAGCGACGACCTGTGTGTCTTTTGCATTTTCGAAAATGCGGATCATGCCAGGGGTGACGTCCAGCCCGCGCGCTTCCAGCACCATGGGCACCACCGCCAATCGGCCAAGAAAATCAGACTGCGTGTCCTGGGCTGCCCGCCACATGCCGGCATGGGCGGGCATTGCGCCGTAAAAACTGCCATGAGCTTCAAGACAGTCGCACATCAGATTGAAATGTTTGCTTTCTTCATCTGCCGCCTTCACCCAATCATCATAAAATCCCAAAGGCATTGGTATGCGCGAGAATCGGGCGATCAAATCCCAATGCAGATCCACGGCATTCAATTCAATATGGGCCACCGCATGTAAAAGAGCGTTGCGCCCTTCGATTGAACCTGTCTTGCGTCTCGGTACGTCCCGGGGGGCACGCAGCTCTGGCGTTTTGGGGCGGGCGGGCATATCTGGCGGGGAACAGGTGCCAATTTCAACATCGTCCCCAGCGGCGCGCGCGGCGCACCATTGCGCGGCAAAGCCCCGTGACAGAGCGGTTTTTTCCCGCCCGTCTGCGGTGTTGAGCACCGCGCAGGCCATCTGTGCCAAAGTCATCATGAATTGAATGACTGCAACTGCGCCAAAACCTCGTCGACATGGCCAGGGACTTTGACCTTGCGCCAAATCTGTAGCAATTTTCCTTCTGGTGAAATCAAAAACGTGGCGCGCTCGATACCCATATAGGTTTTGCCATACATCTGCTTTTCCACCCATGTGCCAAAGGCTTCGCAGAGGCTGCCGTCCTCGTCGGCAATCAAAGGGATGCGCAAATCATATTTGCTGATGAATTTATCATGTTTTTTTACTGTATCGCGCGACACGCCGACGACTATCGCATTTTGCGCCTCAAAGGCGGCGCGCTCTTCGGAAAATCCTATGGCTTCTTTGGTGCAGCCCGGGGTGTCGTCTTTCGGGTAAAAATACAAGATCAAATACTTGCCGGCAGCATCTGCCAAGGAAAATTGGCCACCACCGTTGGTTGACAGGGTGAATTGCGGTGCATTGTCGCCGATTGAGATCATCATATCCTCGGTATATCTGAGAGCCATTGTTGCCCCCTTGGTTTTAGGCCAAGATATGTAAATTGAAAGGGGTGAGTTGCACAATGGCGCAATCTGCTGAGCAAGATCAAGAGGACAAAGCGCCGCCACGGCGCCGGCCGATGTCACGGCTGGCTGTGGTGATCTATACGCTGTGCTGGTCTGTCTTGCTCTGTTTCGGGTTATTGGTTGCGATTATGCAAGATCGTATGCTGCCGGTGCCTGAACCCTTGCGTGAGAAATTAACGCAAGTCCTGAACGCCGATCGTACATTGCCAATCGTGCGGTTTAGCCGTGCGGAGTTGGGATTGACGGAGTTGTTTCACCCCCAATTGGTGCTGCATGGCGTGCAATTTTCTGATGGGCAAACTGGCGCAGGTGTTCAGTTTGGCGCTTTGGATGTGGTGATCCATGGTCCGGCGCTGCTATTTGGCCAGATCGCGCCTCGATCCCTCACCTTATCGGATGCCTTTGTCGATCTTAGACGCAGGCTCGATGGAAGCTTCGATCTTGGCTTTGTTATCTCTGCGAATTCCACCGGGGTCGGCTCGTTGGATGAGATATTGGACGCCACGGAAGACTTCTTTGACCGCGAGGATTTCAGACACCTCACTGAGGCGCGTTTGGATCAATTGACTGTTAATTATACCGACCGGGTAACCAAGCGGGCCTGGACCTTCGACGGTGGCCGCCTCTCTGCGCGGCGCGCGAATGGATTGATGACCCTGCGGGGGGATTTGGCGCTCCTGGCCGGAGGGGGGGAATTGGCCACTTTGGGTTTGTTTTACAAGGCCACAGGAGCGGGCGCAGGAACATTGGGGGCGGAGTTTGACAATCTGCCGGCGCAGGATCTTGCGGTGCAATCTAAAGCCCTCACTTGGCTCAATTTCGTGGATGGTAACCTCTCGGGGAGTTTTCGCAGCACGCGCGCTGAAGGCAAAGTTGGCAAGTTGAATGCGCTGCTCGATTTTGGCGCGGGCACGTTGAGCGCTGGTCCAGAAAGTTATCCGGTGTCCTATAGTAAAGCAAAAACCTATTTCACATATGATCCCAAACGCGCGCGCCTTGATATCTCCCTTGCATCAATCAAGAGCGATTGGGGGGCCTTATCGGCAGAGGGCTATGCATTGTTGCAGCTGGGTGGGTCGTCACAGCGCAGTTCGAGCGGGATGGTCTTGCATCTCGATGTCGACAGCGCAGTTTTTGACAAAACACCCTGGTTGTCTGAGCCTCTGCAGGTGACGGCAGCCAGTGCGCAGGTGAAGCTCAATTATGATCCCCTGACGCTTGACTTGGGTCTGTTGCAGGCTGAGGTGAATGGGACCGATCTGAGCCTGTCTGGCAGTGCTGCGCTCACGCCTTTGGGTTGGTCCTATAACGGGCAGGGGGGGGTGCCGGCTGTGGGCAGCCAAACCGTCATGAGCCTTTGGCCGGAAATGTTAAAAACCAAAGCCGGCGCTGGTTTGGGAAAAACGTGCGCAAGGGAACACTTAAAAACCTTAGCTTTGATCTGCGTCAAGCCGCGGGAACAGCGGCGGTTTTGGCCAGCAGCTTTCAATTTGAAGAGGCGGAAGTGAAATTCCTGCCGAATATGCCGGTGATCTCTGAGGGATTAGGATACGGTGTTTTGGAGCGTGATGAGTTTATTTTGGCCTTAGAGACGGGCTATGTCCAAGCGGCGGAAGGCGGGCGCTTGCATATGGATGGCTCGAGCATGCGCGTGCCCAATGCACATGTACCCGATCCGCCAGTGATATTTGATCTCAAAGGCAGGGGGTCCGTTCCGACCCTTATGTCCCTTATGGACAACAAACCGTTTCAGATATCCACAAAAACCAAGCTTGGCATTGATGATGTCTCTGGACAGGCGCAGCTGGCCGTTCAGATTGAAACCCATCTGAAAGATGAGCTCACATCAAGGGACATGTCCTACGCTTTGACGGGCACGCTGCGTGATCTGCGCAGTGAGCTGTTGGTGCCTGGGCACATCTTCACCGCTGAGCTGCTGCAATTGACCGGCACGCCAGATTTAATCGAAATTTCAGGTGCAGGGCGCGTCTCTGATATCCCATTTGAGGGCAGGTGGTCACATGCTCTGGGGGCACCCAATTTGTCCAGCCAAGTGACCGCAAAATTTGAGCTGACGCCGGCGAGCCTCAAAACGCTCAATATTGGTTTGCCCGAGGGCAGCTTGAGCGGGGCGGCAGAGGGCGCCTTGCGTTTGGATATTGCGGAAAATAAGCCAGTAGCTTTTGAGGTGACGTCCGATCTGACGGGTGCGCGGTTGCAATCGGAAGCGTTGAACTGGTCAAAATCCGCGGCTCAAGCGGCGCAATTGCGGGTGCAGGGGGTTTTCAGCGAGCCATTGCAAGTGGAGCTTCTGGCGCTTGAGGCGCAGGGTTTGTCGCTTGAGGGCACGGTTCAGTTTGACGCCGGTGGTCTCGACCGGGTTGTGCTGTCGCGCTTGGAGGTTGGCGATTGGCTCGATGGGGCCGCGACATTTATTCATCAAGGGTCTGGCGTACCCATGCGCCTGCTCTTGTCTGGAGATCTGGATCTGCGGAGTTACGGAAAATTGGCGGGCGGTGAAGCTGCGCGCGCGGATACGACCGCGCCAATGCCGATGTCGCTCAAGCTTGGCCGGCTGCAGTTGTCGAACACTCTGTTCCTCAGTGACGTGCGGGCTGATTTTGACCAGGGTCTTGCGGCCGGAGGCGCCTTTGGCGGTCGCGTCAATGGCGGTGTTGGCATCAATGGTCAGATGTCCGGCCAGGGCAGGGGGCTGCGCCTGTCTGTCACATCGCAAGACGCAGGTGGCGTTTTGCGCGATGCCGGACTTTTGCGACAGGCCAGCGGCGGTGAGATGATGCTGGATCTTGCACCCCATGCGGATGGGTGGAACGGCTCAATGAATATCACCTCTGTGCGCGTCAATGATGCGCCTGCGATTGCACAATTGCTCAGCGCTGCATCAATCATAGGCCTGCCCGATCAATTGGATGGGAAGGGCATTTTCTTTTCGACAATTGAAGGCGAATTCAATATTAACAAAGAGCTGTTCACGATCTACCGCTCCAGTGCGGTCGGCCCGTCTCTTGGCATGTCCATGGACGGGTATATAGACACCAAACGCGACCAACTCGATCTTCAAGGTGTCTTGTCCCCCTTTTATCTGCTCAATGGTTTGGGCTCAATTCTCACCCGGCGTGGGGAGGGGTTGATTGGCTTTAACTTCACGCTGCGGGGCGCGTTGGAAAATCCACAAGCCTCGGTCAATCCTTTGTCCTTGTTCACGCCCGGAATGTTTCGTGAAATCTTTCGCCGGCGACCGCCGAAACAAGAGTAGCAGACGCAGGTTTCGGGTTTGCCAAATGATTTGATTGTCGCTAATGGGAGCGCTTCTCAAGGGGCGTGCTATGAAACTCTCAGACTTTGATTTTGACTTGCCACCCGAGCGGATCGCGATTCGCCCGATGTCACCCCGCGGCGACGCCAAACTCTTGGTGAGCCAAGCCGGGCAGATCGACGATGCGCATGTGCGTGATCTCTGCAGCTATTTTAGGCCAGGAGACCGCTTGGTTTTGAACGATACCAAGGTGATCCCGGCGCGTCTGTTTGGGACACGGGCGCGGCAATCGGCGCAGGGCAGGGTTGAGGCAAAGATTGAAGTCACGCTTCTGGAGCCGCAGGCCAGCGGGCGATGGAAAGCTTTGATAAAGCCCCTGCGCAAATTGGCTGTCGGCGAAGAGATCCAGTTTGCAGCCGGCCTGTCGGCGCGGTGCATTGAGAAAACCGATGGCGAAGCTTTGCTCGATTTTTCGGCCCAAGGCGCAGAGCTGGATGCGGCATTGGATGTCAGCGGTCAGATGCCTTTGCCGCCCTATATCGCGTCCAAACGCGCCGCCGATGCGCAGGATAAGAGCGACTATCAAACCGTTTGGGCCAAACATCGCGGTGCGGTGGCGGCGCCGACGGCTTCTTTGCATCTGGATGCAGCAGCTTTGGACGCTTTGCAGGGCCATGGGGTGACGATCAGCTATGTCACCCTGCACGTTGGGGCCGGCACCTTTTTGCCGGTCAAGGTGGAAGAGATCCGCACCCATAAAATGCACGCAGAATGGGGCCATGTAAGTCCGCAGGCCGTGGCAGAGATAGAGCAAACCCGCGCCGCCGGCGGCCGGATTATCCCCGTGGGCACGACCGCTTTGCGCCTGATTGAGACGGCGGCGCGTGGCGGCACCCTTCGGCCTTTTGAAGGGGAGACAGATATTTTCATTTACCCGGGGTTTGAGTTTCAGATCACCGAAGGGTTGATGACCAATTTCCACCTGCCGAAATCGACCCTGCTGATGCTGGTGGCCGCTCTGATCGGCAAGCCACATTTGGATGCGGTTTATGCCCATGCGGTGGCTCAGAATTATCGTTTTTTTAGTTACGGCGATGCATCATTGCTTTTTGCGCCATAATATCGTTTGGGTAGAAAAAGAGCGCGTGTGTCACGGTTCATTTTGTCCCGGTTTCATTTTGAGGAAGTGCAATGTTTCAGGTTTTGTCGCGGTCTTGGGCGCTGCTTATCGGCATGATGTTGTTGATGGTTGGCAATGGGTTGCAGGGCACATTGCTCGGCGTGCGGGGCGGAATTGAAGGGTTTTCAACCTTCGAAATGTCCATCGTGATGTCAGCATATTTTGCGGGGTTTCTTGGCGGTTCACGCCTGGCGCCTGAAATGATCCGCCGGGTGGGACATGTGCGGGTCTTTGCGGCTTTGGCCTCATTCATCTCTGCCATATTGATTCTCTATCCGGCCTTTGCCCATCCCGTGGCTTGGGCCTTGGGGCGCGTTGTGATCGGATTTTGTTTCTCTGGGGTGTATGTCACCGCGGAAAGCTGGCTGAACAATTCTTCTGACAACGCCAATCGGGGCAAGGCGCTCTCGGTCTATATGATCGTACAGATGTTTGGAATTGTCAGCGCGCAAGCGCTTCTGGCCATGGGGGACGCGAGTGGCTACGCCTTGTTTATTTTGTCCTCCGTTTTGGTTTCGATTTCCTTTGCTCCGATTTTGCTGTCGATTTCTCCAACGCCGACATTTGAAACCGCAAAACCTATGCCGCTCAAGACCTTGCTTGAGACATCTCCTTTGGGCTGTTTCGGCATGTTTCTTCTGGGCGGCGTTTTCTCGGCGCAATTTGGCATGTCCGCAGTCTATGGCGTGGCGGCCGGTCTGACGATTGCGCAGATCTCAATTTTTGTTTCAAGCATCTATGTGGGTGCCCTATTGATGCAATATCCGATTGGCTGGTTTTCGGACCGCATGGACCGGCGGGTTGTGATTATGATCGTAGCCGCAGCGGGCGGGATTTTCTCGCTTCTAGCGCTGTTTTTCGACTATTATTTTGGCGCGCTGCTCGTGGCTGCTTTCGTGATCGGCGGCACATCCAATCCGCTGTATTCATTGCTGATCGCCTATACAAACGACTATCTCGATCCCGACGATATGGCCGCGGCCTCAGGAGGGTTGATATTTATCAACGGTATGGGCGCGATTGCTGGGCCTTTGGTGACCGGCTGGATGATGGACAGTTTTGGTGCCCAGGCATTCTTTGGCATGATTGCGCTCTTGATGCTCATCCTCGCGGGTTACGCGGTCTACCGGATGACACAGCGGTCGCGGGCGGGCATCGAGGATGGTGCCTATGCGCCGGTTCTGCCCTCGGCCAGCCCGGTCGCGGTGGAGGTGGCTTCGGAATATTATATCGAGACCGCTTTGGAAGATGAAACGAATGAAACATAGAGTTACCTTTTTCTTTGCACTTTTGATTTAGATGCGTAGAGATTGAAGATAGGCAGACTCACCGGAGCGGACATATGACAACTGTAAACGGAGTTGTTGATTTTTGGCTGGACGAAGTTGGAGCGGACAGATGGTATGCAGCCGATGAGGCGCTGGACCATGAGGTCCGCAGGCGGTTCGAACAGCTCTGGTGGGACACGCTCAACGGGGCCAATGGGCTTTGGTTGACTTATGCCTCCGGCACGCTTGCCTATCTGATATTGATGGATCAAATGCCCCGCAATATGTTTCGCGGAACAGCGCGGTCATTCGGATCGGATCGGCACGCTCTCGCGGCGGCCAAAGCGGCATTGCATAATGGCTGGGATCTGAAGATCGACGAGCCGGCGCGGCAATTTTTCTATATGCCTTTGATGCATTCTGAGAGTCTCACAGATCAAGATCGTGCGGTGCGGTTGATCATGTCTCGCCTGCCGCAGGGCAGGAGATTGCAATTGCCCCATGCCCAGGCGCATCGGGATATCATCCGCAAGTTTGGCCGCTTTCCAGCGCGCAACGATGCGTTGAACCGGCGTGCAACGGCGCCGGAGGTGATTTACACCCAAGCGGGCGGATATGATTTCACACTCAAAAGCCTTGCGGCCAGCTCCTAAAGCTTTGGTGCGGCTGCAATGGCTCTTGCCGCGCGCGCTGCAAAATTTTCGATTTGCACCGGTTTGAACTATAGTTTAATATTAAACTAATTCAAAAACGGAGTCCTGTGATGGCTGACAATGCATATGATGTGATCGTTATTGGAGCGGGGCCTGGGGGCTACGTTGCGGCAATTCGTGCGGCGCAATTAGGGTTGAAAACCATTGTGGTCGAACGCGAGCACATGGGGGGCATTTGTCTCAACTGGGGCTGTATTCCCACAAAAGCGATGCTGCGCTCCTCTGAAGTGTATCATTTGATGCAGCGGGCCAAGGAGTTTGGTTTGTCTGCCCAGGGCATCGACTATGATCTTGATGCCGTTGTGGCACGGTCTCGGGCGATTGCAAAACAGTTGAACGGCGGCGTGAGCCATCTGCTGAAAAAGAACAAAGTGACCGCCCTGATGGGGGCGGCGACAATCACGGCTCCCGGCCAGGTCTCCGTTAAAACTGCCAAGGGTGACGAGACCCTATCGGGCAAGCATATCATCATCGCGACCGGGGCGCGGGCGCGTGAATTGCCCGGGCTGGAGGGCGATGGGGATTTGGTTTGGACCTATAAAACCGCTCTGACCCCGCCGCGCATGCCGAAAAAGCTGTTAGTGATCGGCTCCGGCGCGATTGGTATCGAATTTGCCAATTTCTATAACACGCTTGGTGTGGATACGACGGTGGTTGAGGTGATGGATCGGGTTATGCCGGTGGAAGACGCGGAGATTTCGGCCTTCGCTCAAAAGGCTTTTGAAAAGCAAGGTATGAAAATTCGCACAAAAACCATGGTGAAACAACTCGATCGCGGCCAAGGCTCTGTGACAGCGCATATCGAACAGAACGGCAAAGTCACCACTGAGGTGTTTGACACGGTGATCTCGGCGGTTGGGATCGTCGGCAATGTGGAGAATCTCGGGCTTGAGGCGCTCGGCGTTGAAGTCGACCGCACCCATATCACGACGGATGCCTATTGCCGCACAGCTGTGGCCGGTGTCTATGCCATCGGCGATGTGGCTGGTGCACCATGGCTTGCGCATAAGGCCAGCCATGAAGGGGTCATGGTCGCTGAAATGATCGCAGGCGGAACGCCGCATCCGGTCAAACCGGAGAGCATTGCCGGTTGTACCTATTGCACGCCGCAGGTGGCCAGCGTCGGACATACCGAAGCACAGGCGAAAGAAGCCGGCTATGACGTGCGCGTTGGACGCTTCCCTTTTATAGGCAATGGCAAGGCAATTGCTCTGGGCGAGGCGGAAGGCATGGTCAAAACTGTGTTTGATGCCAAAACAGGTGAGCTGTTGGGCGCGCATATGATCGGCGCGGAAGTCACAGAGCTGATCCAAGGCTATGTGGTTGGGCGGCAGCTGGAAACCACGGAAGAAGATTTGATGCAAACCGTCTTCCCACATCCCACCCTGTCGGAAATGATGCATGAAAGCGTTTTGGACGCTTGGGATCGCGCAATCCACATCTAAACTTCAATGGTCTATAGCCGAGGCACCGGCGTCTTGCGGTGTTCTCGGTCCCGGCGTTGCGCGCGCGGGCCTTTTGGCAGAATAAATCTCCGTGTTCTCTAAAAGTTCTCATTTTTTGATTGGCCCTGAAGCGACTTAACACTATGTTGTGTTCAAAGATCTGGGGTCCAAAATGGTTGAGCTAAAAAATATTGAAGTCCGCGGCGCGCGTGAGCATAATCTTAAGAATATAGATGTTGATATTCCCCGCGATCAGCTGGTGGTGATAACCGGGCTGTCAGGTTCGGGAAAATCGTCTTTGGCCTTTGACACGATCTATGCAGAGGGGCAGCGGCGCTACGTTGAAAGCCTGTCTGCCTATGCGCGGCAGTTTCTGGATATGATGGAAAAACCTGATGTTGATCACATCAGCGGTTTGAGCCCTGCCATCTCCATTGAGCAAAAAACCACCTCGAAAAATCCCCGCTCGACAGTGGGCACGGTGACAGAAATTTATGACTATATGCGGCTTTTGTTCGCGCGTGTTGGTACGCCATTTTCTCCTGAAACGGGTCTGCCGATTGAAGCCCAGCAAGTGCAAGATATGGTCGACCGGGTCATGGCCATGGAGGAGGGCACGCGCGGCTATTTGCTGGCGCCCATCGTACGCGACCGAAAGGGGGAATATCGCAAAGAATTCGCCGAGCTGCGCAAACAAGGCTTTCAACGCATCAAAGTCGATGGTGCGTTTTATGATTTGGACGAGCCGCCCACGCTCGACAAAAAATTTCGCCACGACATTGATGTGGTCGTTGACCGGATTGTGGTGCGCGAAGGGGTCGAAACCCGTTTGGCCGATAGTTTCCGCACGTCCTTAGATTTGGCCGATGGCATTACCATTCTTGAAACCGCCCCCAGTGAAGGCGACCCAGAGCGCCATACCTTCAGCGAAAAATTCGCCTGTCCCGTGTCGGGCTTTACCATCCCTGAAATTGAGCCGCGCCTTTTTTCCTTTAACGCGCCCTTTGGTGCCTGTCCGCAATGCGATGGCCTGGGGGTTGAATTGTTCTTTGACGAGCGTCTCGTGGTGCCCGATCAAACCTTGAAAATTTCCGATGGTGCCCTGGCGCCCTGGCGCAAAGGCAAGTCGCCGTATTTTCTTCAAACTATAGAATCCATCGCCAAACATTACGCGTTCAAACCCTCTGCCAAATGGAAGGACCTGCCGGAAAAAGTGCAAAAGGTTTTTCTTTACGGATCGGGTAAGGAAGAAATCCTGTTTCGCTATGACGAGGCCGGGCGGGTGTATCAAGTGACGCGCAGCTTTGAAGGTGTCATCCCCAATATGGAGCGCCGCTACCGCGAGACCGACAGCAATTGGATCCGTGAAGAGTTCGAGCGCTATCAAAACAACCGCTCCTGCGGCACTTGCGGCGGGTATCGTCTGCGGGCAGAGGCACTGGCCGTCAAAATTGCCGGGCTGCATGCTGGCCAAGTGGTGCAAATGTCCATCAAAGAGGCCTTTGAATGGTGCAAATCCGTGCCAGATCAGTTGAGCAAACAAAAGCTGGCCATTGCCGGGCCCATCTTGAAGGAAATTCGCGAACGGCTTGGGTTCCTGAACAATGTCGGGCTAGAATATCTCACTTTGGCGCGCAATTCTGGCACGCTTTCGGGTGGAGAAAGCCAACGGATTCGCCTTGCCAGTCAGATCGGTTCTGGGCTGCAGGGCGTGCTCTATGTGCTTGATGAGCCAAGCATTGGCCTGCATCAACGGGACAATGACCGACTTTTGACCACCCTTAAAAACCTTCGTGATCAAGGCAATACGGTCATTGTGGTTGAGCATGACGAAGAGGCCATCCGCGAGGCCGATTATGTGTTCGACATTGGCCCCGGCGCAGGTGTGCACGGGGGGCAGGTGGTGGCCAAAGGCACGCCGGAAGAAATCATAGCCAATGCGGCCTCTGTCACCGGGGATTATCTCTCTGGGCGCCGGCGCATTGAAATTCCAACCACGCGCCGGGTGGGCAACAAAAAGAAAGTCACCGTACGCAAGGCGACGGGGAATAATCTACAAAATATCACGGTTGATTTTCCCTTAGGCCAGTTTGTTTGTGTGACGGGCGTTTCGGGGGGGGGTAAGTCGACCCTGACCATTGAGACCCTGTTCAAAACCGCCTCAATGAACCTGAATGGTGCGCGGCAAACACCGGCGCCATGTGAGACGGTGAAAGGTCTGGAGCATCTCGACAAGGTCATTGATATTGACCAACGCCCCATTGGTCGCACGCCGCGATCCAATCCGGCCACCTATACGGGCGCATTCACTCCGATCCGCGATTGGTTCGCTGGTCTGCCCGAGGCCAAGGCGCGCGGGTATAAACCGGGGCGTTTTTCCTTTAATGTCAAAGGCGGGCGCTGCGAGGCCTGCCAGGGTGATGGGGTGATCAAAATTGAAATGCACTTCCTGCCGGATGTCTATGTGGAATGTGAAACCTGCAAGGGCGCGCGCTACAATCGTGAAACCTTGGAGGTAAAATTCAAAGGGCAATCCATTGCGGATGTGTTGGATATGACCGTGGAGGTGGCGCAAGATTTCTTTAAGGCGGTGCCCTCGATCCGTGAAAAAATGGATGCGCTTATGCGGGTTGGGCTGGGCTATATCAAAGTGGGCCAGCAAGCGACAACGCTGTCAGGCGGTGAAGCGCAACGGGTGAAACTGTCAAAAGAGCTGTCCAAGCGCAGCACGGGCCGAACCCTATATATTCTGGATGAACCGACAACGGGCCTGCATTTTGAAGATGTGCGCAAACTGCTCGAAGTGCTGCATGAGCTGGTGGATCAGGGCAATTCCGTCATCGTGATCGAACACAACTTGGATGTGGTGAAAACCGCAGATCACATTATTGACATTGGCCCCGAGGGCGGCGATGGCGGCGGGCAGGTGGTGGCCAAAGGCACACCGGAGGTGGTCGCAAAAGTCCCACAAAGCCACACCGGGCGCTATCTCAAGGAGATGCTCGCGGCGCAAAAATCGCGTTAGATCTGGGGTTTTCTCAGGACCAATTCAAGCAGTGATTGAAGACCCGGCGCATCCAGTTGATCGAAATTCGCGCAGAGGGTTTCGAGAATCTCTGCATTTTTGACCCCCAATATTGGATCGGCAAATAGGTGGAATTTCTGGGAAATCTCTGCATCTGTTAGGGGCATATCAACATCGCCGCGGGGGCTTCGCGGGGGGCTTTCGCAAATGCGACCATCGCGCAGGCGCAGGCTCACCTGTGCCCAGCGTTTTCCCTCGCTGATCTGGGTTAAATGCGGGTCATCAATCAATTGCGTCGCGTTACTTATGCGCAATATTTCGGGATCTTTCAGCGTCTCAGCCGCCAATTCCGCCGGACCGATTTGCCCGCGCACAATCATGCAGGCCACAGGAAAGGCAATTGAATAGGCAAATTCATCGGCCGTTTTGGGGTGATGCCCGGCCAAGCGCGTGGCATTGTGAAAGGTTTTGATCTCCACAGAGCTGATTTGCTCATGGGTAATCTCATGCTTGGACATGAGATCGGCGGCGGCATCGATGCTTGGATGGGCCCACCGGCAACAGGGGTAGGGCTTGTAATGGGTGTCGCTCACCAATTTCCAAGTCTCGCCCAAGCCTTGCCAATGTGGCCCCTGACAGGTTAGCGCCGGTGCGCCGGTGAATCCGTTGAGGGCCAAAAATCCAGCCGTGATGCCCGTGGGTGCACCCCAGCCAACCCCGTCACGCACCATCGTGGGATGATCGATGCAGCGCATCATTTGGCTGCGCGGGCCATGATATTCGCCGATCCCTGCGGCCTCATGGATCTGCATGGGGTTGCAGCCAATCACCCGCGCGGTCATCGCCGCAACCCCAACCGCAGTCCAGGCCCCCGATGTGTGGTAATCGGCGCAGATGTCATGCTGTGTCAGCCCGGCCCGATAGGAGATCTCATAGGCCAATGCCAAATAGGTCGCGAAATCTTGCCCTGTCATACTGCGCTCATCGGCCAGAGCCAAAAGCGCTGGAAAGATCGCAGATCCTGCATGACCTTTGCAAGGGGAGGTGCCATCATGGGCGTCGATGCTGTCGATGGTCATCGCGCCGGCCATCGCAGCGCCGGCGAGGCTTGCTACATGTCCATCAAAAAGGCAGCGCGCGGCAGATGCGGAGGTGGCGCCGAACATCATTCTTGCGGTCTTTGTGCCAATCTTTGCCATCTCAGTTTGCGATCCAATGGCCGCAACCCCGAGGCTGTCGAGCAGCGAACGCCGCAAGACTTTCAGCACATCCTCAGGCAGGGCCTTATAGGATAGGCTGGCGGCAAAGTCTTGCATCAACATATCTATCTCCTAGGAGCGACTGCGGCCCTCGAATCGCGGCAGCATGGCGGAAAAATCTCGTCCGCTACCATCTTCCTGTTCGACAAAGATTTTGTAAAGTTCTGTCGCAGCCGCGCCCATGGGCGTGTCGGCATCTACATCTTGAGCAGCCTGTTGTGACAGGCGTAGATCTTTGAGCATGAGATCGGCTGCAAAGCCGGGTGCGTAGCCATTATCAGCCGGGCTTTGCGGGCCGATGCCCGGGGCTGGACAATAGGCATTCATCGTCCAGCTGTAGCCGGAAGAGGTGCTGACCACGTCAAACATGGCTTGTCGGTCCAGCCCAAGTTTATCGGCCAGAGCAAAGGCTTCACAGGTGCCGATCATGGTGATCCCAAGAATCATGTTGTTGCAAATTTTTGCCGCCTGCCCATTTCCGGCGCCGCCGCAATGCACCGCCGTGCGTCCCATAATGTCAAACAGCGGAGATAGCGCTGCAAAGCTCTCGGCCGCTCCGCCCACCATGAAGGTCAAAGTGCCAGCCTCCGCTCCGCCCACGCCGCCAGATACGGGGGCATCTAGGAAGCTGATCCCCCGGTCCTCGGCGCGGCGCGCAATGCTGCGGGCTGCGGCCACGTCGATGGTTGAACAATCGAGTAAGACGGTGCCTTTTTCCATGACAGGCAGCGCTTGATCGGCCACCGATTGGGCGATTTTCCCATTGGGGAGCATGGTAATCACCACATCGGCGCCTGTTGCAGCCGCCTGTGCACTGGCGGCTACGGCCACGCCCTCTGCTGTGGTGCCCGCTGGGTCATATCCCGAGACCTGATGGCCCGCAGCGGCCAGATTTTTGGCCATAGGCGCGCCCATATTTCCAAGTCCAATAAATCCGATGTTCATTTTAAGTCTCCGTGAGATCAAGGGAATGGGGTCCCAAAGGGCGCAGCATGGCGCTGGCCGCTGGCAGCAGCGGGTCCGTCATCGCGTGCCGCCATTTTGGGGATTTGTCTTTGTCGATTACCATAGCTCGGATGCCTTCGATGAAATCACCC